>Ga0209284_10000854_pt1 | contig 49095 bp, 53 predicted proteins | sample FRY03_FD_187211 | JGI IMG/M metagenome (GOLD analysis project Ga0209284, IMG submission 187211) | Freshwater microbial communities from Lake Fryxell liftoff mats and glacier meltwater in Antarctica - FRY-03 (SPAdes) (version 2) | ecosystem: Environmental > Aquatic > Freshwater > Ice > Glacier...
TAGTCTGGGTACTCATACTGATTCCTTGATGATTGAAGTCAGGAATCAGTGTGATGAAACAAACAGTTAAAAAACAGGTGCTGATTTATTGGCGCTTACCGTTGATCAACTGGCCTCGCCTGATGCGGCTGTCGCGCTGGACTTCCGCGCCATCTTGCAGGACAGCCGTGAAAAGGTCGGCCTGCCATCGCTGTCGGCCGCCATCGGATTCAATGGAATCGTTCAATGGGCAGGCGCTAACGGATACTCCGACATCGAGCAGCGCATTCCGGCGACGCTGCGCTCGCGCTACCGCATCGGCAGCGTGTCCAAGGCGCTCACCGGCGTGCTACTGGTTCGGCTGGTGGACGCCGGACAGGTGGAGATGGATGCCCCGTTGTCGAATTACGTCCAGCAGATGCCGTCACACCTTGCGCCATTGACCGCACGTCAGTTGGCTTCGCATCGCGGTGGGGTGCGCCACTACTCGATGCCAAGTTGGTGGCTGGGCTGGTGGGAGATGTACTCGACCCAGGCTTTCGCCAGCGTGGAAGAGGGTCTTTCGCTGTTCCGCGACGACAAGCTGCGGTTCGTGCCGGGTGAGGACTTCAAGTACTCCACGTTTGGATACTCATTGCTTTCTCGTCTGATGGAAGGCGCGAGCGGCGAGGATTTTCCGCAGCTGTTGAAAGACCAGCTATTCCTGCCTGCAGGCATGCGTGATTCCGACATCGACCGCGTCGGGGAAATGCCGCAGCGGGTGTCCTTCTACAGTGCGGACGCCGGGCTCTTTACGCCTGCCCATCCAACCGACACCAGTTACAAGATCGCTGGCGGTGGCTTGGTTTCCACGCCTGTCGACTTGGTGCAATTGAGTATGAAGCTGCTTGGCAGTGAATTCCTCTCCGCTGCCGGCAAGCAGTTGTTGTGGACACCAGTGCCGTTGGCGAACGGTTTGCCGAATCCCCAGAACTACGCCATTGGCTGGCGCATCGACACCGCCGCCACCCACCACTTCGGCACCGAGCGCCCGACGCGAATCTTTCATCATGGTGGCGTTCAGTCGGGCGGAGCAGCTTTTCTCATGCTGGTACCCGAACACGACATCGCAGTCGCTGTGGTCACGAACTCGGGCACAGGCGCGGCTCGCGTCGCTGTGCAGGAAACAGCTTTCGAGTTGGTGCGCCGCGCGGTTGCATCGCGGCGGGATGCCCGCCCACCAGGCACTAGGTAACACGGAACGCATGTCGAACAAGACGTCCAACAAGTCGTTCAAGCGGACTGCCCGATTCGCGGCCCGTTATGAGTCAACCGAATTCAAGCGAAACCACTCGACCAATTTCAATTCATCCATGCTTCCTGCCGCGACCGATTCCATGGCAATCACAGCGTCAGTTTCAGACGCAGTGACAACTAAGCCGTTCAGCTCAAGGAACAATGCCCCGCATACAAAAGCGGTGCGCTTGTTTCCATCCACAAACGGGGGATTCCGAGCTATTCCAAATGTGTACGCTGCAGCCAGATCGTGCAAGGTGCAGTCGGGCTTGTAGCTGAACTTGTTTCTGGGGCTGTCCAGCGCCGACCGCAATAAGGAATCACCGCGCGTGCCAGCCGGGCCCCCGTGTTCTGCCAGCAACAGGTTATGTAAGTGGCTAACGACATTGTGCTTCAGCCACTTGGGCTCCTTCATTTAGCCAGCTCTTTAAGCGCATTCTTGTAGCGCTTCATAATGCCGCGGGCGGCGACAACCTGCTCTTCAAATTCAGGATCGTAGACTGTGAGGGTGTAACCCTCTGGGCCCTCCACCAGATAAAGCGTATCGCCGCGTGCGGCATTAAGTTTTCCAAGCGCTTCTTTGGGCAGCAAAATGCCCATGGAGTTGCCAACGGCAGTGACCTTGACCTTAAGCATAGCGGCGTCCTAGTATTACAAGTGTTATAACATCTTATGCCAGTCAGGCTCCCGGCGTCAATCTCGATGTGAGGAGTATTTGTGCGCTTGCTGGGCGGTCAGTGCATCGGCGGGGGGGTAGACTCATAACAATCAATTGCACGCGACCAGCTGCGCTGGCGCATGAATACGGACGTTATGAGCCACCCAGCAGTTAGGCTCTTGCGACACATAACAAATATGTTACTATCTCGCCATGACATGGAAAATTGAATATCGCTACAAGGATGTGGAGCAGTTTTTATTAGAGCTCCCCGCTGGCTTGTCGGCAAAGTATTTCCACTTAACCGATTTGATGTTTGAGTTTGGGGCCGATCTGGGTATGCCGCATACAAAGGCAATGTCTGACGGTCTGTGTGAACTCCGGGTAAAAGGTAAGGAAGGTATCGCGAGGGTCTTTTACTGCACCAAGGTAGGCAAGCGCATAATTATGTTGCATGGGTTTGTAAAGAAGACCCAAAGGACACCCGCCAAAGAATTGCGTAAAGCTCAACAGCGTTTGAATGAGGTGAAAAATGAACCATAGCGAATTAAAAGCAAAAGCACTTTCTAATCCAAACGTGAAGGTTGCTTATGATGAAATGGCTCCAGAATTTGAACTTCTGCGACAAATGCTCAAAGCAAGGCAAACTGCCGGCCTTAGCCAAGCTGATGTTGCGGAACGTATGGGTACAAAGCCGCCGGCAGTGACACGACTGGAATCGTCGTTAGGAAACGGTAAACACTCCCCGTCATTAGCCACTTTGCAAAAATATGCTCATGCGGTCGGGCATCAATTACAGGTAAAGTTGGTACGCCCGTGACAACGGCTCATAACAATCACAAGCAGTCTGACGGCTCCTCCGGAGCCGCAGCTGTTGATGGGCGTTATGAGTTTCGTCGACTTCTTGTGCTAGTCAATATAATATGTACAATGTACATATGAGAACGTTAATCTTTGAATGGGACAAAAAGAAAGAGAAAGTCAATGTTAAGAAGCATGGCGTTTCTTTTGAGGATGCTCGCACAGCATTCTATGATGAGCATGCCTTGCAGTTCTTTGATCCCGACCATTCTGAGAGTGAGGAAAGGTTTATCCTGCTAGGAACGAATCACAAGCTAAAAACTCTGGTCGTATGTCACTGCTTCAGGGAATCGGAAACAGTCATACGTATTATTTCTGCCAGAGCAGCTGATAAGGGCGAATATGACGCTTACTGGAGTCAACGAAAATGAGAGCACACTACGATTTTTCAAAAATGAAGGGCAAGAAAAATCCTTATATCAAATATCTCAAGCAGCCTGTAACAATAAGACTGGATAAAGATTCTGTTGAATACTTCAAGGCTCTATCTGAAGAGTCTGGGATTCCCTATCAAACCCTCATAAACTTATACCTTAGGGACTGTGCTGCTCATGAAAAAAAGCTGGATTTGTCTTGGAATTAGAAATTCATAACAAGCGCTTACAGAGTGATGCGGCTATTCCGCACGCCTGAAGCGGGCGTTAGGCGGCATTTTGTGGGTCCCCCAAGGAGTATTCCGATGACAGATTTGACGCATAGGGTTGCCCTGATTACAGGTGCAAGCAGCGGGATCGGTAAAGCGACGGCAGAGGCCTTTGCAATGAAAGGCGCAAGTGTAGTTCTCGCCGCAAGGCGGCAAGAAGAGCTCGACGAACTCGTGGCCACCATCGAAGCCCGAGGGGGCAAAGCAACGGCGGTCAAGACTGATGTGTCCTCAGCAAAGGACGTGGAACAGATGGTTGCTCACGCGATGAAAGTGTACGGTCGTCTCGACTATGCGGTGAACAACGCTGGCATTGAGGGGAAATTTGCAGGAATTACCGATCTGGCGGAGGACGATTGGGACAATGTCCTGGACATCAACCTGAAAGGCATATTTCTGTGCATGAAATATGAGGCAAAGGCCATGATTGATGGGGGGCAAGGTAAGGCAATCGTCAATGTCGGCTCAGTCAATTCCTTCCTGGGCTTCCCAACCGGTGCGGCATATGTCGCTTCAAAACATGGCTTGATTGGCCTGACAACGAGTGTCTCAGCAGAGTTGGCGCCACAAGGGATCAGAGTAAATTTGCTGTGTCCCGGCGTAATAGAGACCCCCATGAATCGTCGCCTACGAGACGGGTTTGGCGACGATATCTACGACAAGGGGTTGCTCCCGAGGGTTCATCTGCGGCGTGCGGGTCGCCCTGAGGAGATCGCGCGGTCAATCATTTTTCTGTGCTCAGATGAGGCCAGCTACATCACCGGTACAACATTGACTCCAGACGGAGGCCTAACGCTCACGCTCTGAGCATAAAAGCATGCCGTCCAACAATTCATTCAAGCCGAAGCCGCTTCGCGGCTCGGCTTAATTCAGGCGTTAGAGCGCACATGGAGGTTAAGTGAAAAAGATACATATCCCAACCCAATCGGGTACTGACTGGCAGAGACTTCTCGGGAAACCTTTGCTTCACTGGAAGAAAGGTAGATCCGCAATGTCTGCTGCAGCCTGTTGGGAGGAAGCACAACCCGCTCTTCCGCGAGAAATTTCAGCTTTGCTGGATAGCAGCAATGAACCAACAATATCATCACTAGAGTTGTTGCTTGCTATACCTGAATGGGAGGTTGATCTTCCGGGTGGAGATAGACCCTCACAAACTGACATCCTGGCTATTACCAGAAATCAGTTAGGCCTTGCTGTTCTTGGTGTAGAAGCAAAAGTAGATGAGCCTTTTGGCCCGACTATAGGTGATAAAAAATCGGGAGCAAGTAACGGGCAGCTTGAAAGAATCGAATATCTAGAAAAAGAATTGGGTAGAAGCTCACCATTTGAAAACCACATCCGATACCAGCTCCTTCATAGAACCGTCTCGGCACTATTAACGGCCAGGGCTTTTCATGCGCATATTTCTGTGGTGCTAGTTCATTCCTTTAGCCCAGAGGCGAAGTGGCGCGATGAATTTGACTCATTCTGCGCAGGACTCGATTGTGCTGAGTTGGTTCCCGATTTATATGAGGTGCATGGTATTACCGGGCCGCGTCTATTTATTGGCTGGTGTAAAGGTAATACAAAGTATCTAAATGTGGAGTTGCCTAGTGCGCTCTAACAAGTCAAACAACTACGCGCCTTCGGCGCCGGACGCACTAAAGTGCGCCGGTTTTTGAAACGTTAGCTGTCAAATTCTCAGCAATCACGCTGTAGCTGCCCTCCTCCAGAGTGATACTATAGTGACACTTTAAGAGGATGGCCCATGAAAGTTGAACTAGTCACTAACCTTAAGCGTCAAGCAACAAAGATCCTGGCTGACCTGCACGAAAGCAAAGAGGCTGTCTTGATTACTGAACATGGCCAGCCGTCAGCCTATCTGGTGGATGTTCAGGACTATGAGTTTATGCAGCGCAGATTGGCGCTGCTGGAAGGGTTGTCCAAGGGAGAGCGGGCAATTCTGGAGGGTAAGACCACCTCCCATAGCAAGGCCAAGGAGCGGATGCAGAAGTGGCTGAAATAATATGGACAGACCCGGCGCTGGACCAGCTGGAGGAGATCGCAGAATACATTGCTCTGGATAAGCCAGTTGCTGCTTCCGGCCTCGTGAAGACGATCTTCTCTACTGTAGAGCGACTTGAGCAGTTTCCAGAGTCCGGCCATGTTCCACCAGAGCTGCCCAATTCGATCTACCGTGAACTTTATGTCAGACCTTGCCGAATTTTCTATCGCCAAGACGGCGATGCCGCTCTTATCGTGCACGTCATGAGAGAAGAAAGGCAGCTGCGCAGATTTCTTTTAGATGACGAGTTGGACAGCTAACATTCAATTGCACGCGACCAGCTGCGCTGACGCGTGAATATGAGCGTTAGTTACACTTATCAGAATTTAGTGATGCCGATAGGCACACACCCATGTTAAAATTTCCTCCATGAAAGTCATCAATTGGAATGCAGAGAAAAATCAAGAGCTTATAGAAACCCGAGGGGTATCCTTTGAAGATGTGGCCTTCTACTTACAACAAGGAGCCCTGCTTGATGATCTTGAACACACCAATTCTGAGAAATACTCGAATCAACGAATTTTCGTCCTGGAAATTGATCGATACGTCTATGTAGTTCCCTATGTAGAGGACCAAAATGAGATTTTTCTCAAAACCATCATACCTAGCAGAAAGGCAACAAAACAATATCTTGGAGAACCAAAATGAGCAAAGTAAATCTCAAAAAGGATGAGAAAGACCTTCTTAGAGGTTTCGAGTCTGGGGAATTTAAGTCAACGATTTCTAAAAAGCGGAAAGACTTTCTCAAGTCTGTGGCTGAACAAACATTCAAGAAAGATAAACGAATAAACATTCGAATCTCCGGTCGTGATTTGGAATCAATTCAACGCAGAGCATTAGAAGAAGGAATACCTTATCAAACTCTCGTATCCAGTATTCTTCACAAATATGTATCTGGAAGCTTGAAGAATACGGTAGCTAACAATCAAATCAAAAAGGATCAGGGCTAACGCCCTGCCCTATTATTAAGGACGTTAGGGCTCGTCATAGTGACCACCCAGAGCGAAGATATAAATTGATGATTCATCGAACCTATAAACAATACGATCTTTCTGGGTCAATCGCCTTGACCAAAAGCCGGAAAGATTATGCTTCAGCGGTTCGGGCTTCCCAATCCCGACAGAAGGGTCGTCGCATCGAATGAGCTCTTTAATGATTTTCCGCGTAGCATCGTGCAGCTTTTTGTCCTTTTGGCGCATGGCCTCGTACGCGTCCCACGTTCTGCCCTCAAATACCAGTGATCTCATCCATTTGTTCTCTTGTGGGCGTGTATCCCTTACGCACAGTATGAGTTTTAACAGACTCGGCCAATTGTTGCATCAGGCTGCTGTTTTGCAGGACGTACAATGTTTCCTGTTCACGTTCCCAATCTTCAGCGCTGATAACCACAAAGTCCTGCCCGGAACGCCGGGAGACTCTAAGCGGTTCATGTCGGCTAACGCTTTGTTCTACAAGTTGTTTCAGGTTATCCCTGAACTTATTTACACTTACTGTTTCCATCGTAACCACCATTTTATGTACGGGAATGCCGTACGAGTATACTCCAGCCGCCCTAACAATCACAAGCAACCGGACGCCACCTTCTCTGGCGCAGTTGTTGCGGGCGTCAGGCCTCCACAAGTATTATCATCACGTTTGACGTTAATCATGCATTGCGTTACCGTTTGACCATGGCAATCAAGACCTTCAATGCGCCGATACCGAATCCCTTTTCAAGCGGCTGCGCATAATCCTGCGTTCAAGCGGGACGTCGCAGAAGCGCGCTGCCCCTCAATTTTACGTTAGGCTTCACGGGGGCAATCGTGCTTCATCCAAACCAATTCCAAGTCAACGAAACATGGATCGCGTTCAAATTGAACGATGCTCCGATTGAAACCGGGGCAGACGGAGACTTCAATCTCATCGCACTCATGGATGCGGCGAGTTGCTTCATCCTCAGTTCTAGCCTCGTCCCGGCCGGGCAGGCTGGACCATCGAAGATCGAATCCAAACGATTACTGAAGCAAGCGAGCGCACACAAAAAGAATCTGCCAAAGACACTCTATGTTCCCATTGAACTGGCCGCAGCCAACCTCACTGTGGAAGCAGAGCAGCAGAAGATTGCGGTAATTGGTATCCCGGAAGGCCAGCTTCTTGTTTTCATCGGAGATGTCCGTGAGGGTTTCAAAGAACGCGTTGGTGGTGGGCGCATCCAGTGAAGTCCAACCCTACGTTCAAGCGAGACTGCCGCAAAATCGCGGCAGCCCCTTAACTTTACGGTAAGCCTCGCAATCAACATTCCTTGCTTCATCGCCACCAAGGAGAACACCATGCCGAATCTTGATGCCGTCTTCAATGAGTTGCGGGCAATCATGGAGCCCTACGCCAAAGGTCTCGATAGGAAGAAAGACGACGCCACCGAGCTCTATGTGGACACCAAGCACATTCAGAAGAATAAGAAGCCACTCTTCTTCGGCGCGGTTCAGATCAAGAAGTCCTACGTCAGCTACCACTTGATGCCGGTCTACCTGAAGCCAGAACTCCTGGACGGTATGTCGTCCGAACTGCGAGCACGGATGCAAGGAAAGTCCTGCTTTAACTTCACCGAGCTAGAGAATCCGCTTCTCAAAGAACTGGCCGCCCTCACCAAGGCCAGCCATGCCAGCTACAAGGCGCAAGGCTTTGTGTAGCTGTAGAGCCAGTCACGCCATGCTTCGCCGAGCGAGGTCCAACCCCTCGCTCAAGCGGAGCGCCAACGTTAGCCGACTAAAGAGGAGTCACCAATGATCGAACCCAAAAGCTCGTTTCCCGTATTTACCGTTAGGGATCTCGATGCAGCGAAATCCTTCTACACAGAGAACCTTGGCTTTGATGTTGTCTTCTCGGCTGATTGGTATATTCACTTGGTTTCGAAGTCAGGCGTTCAGATTGGTTTTCTGTTGCCAGACCAACCCACTCAACCACCAATATTCCAAAAGCCATACTTTGGCGAAGGCGTTATTTTCAGCCTGGAAGTGGAAGACGCAGATGCTGCTTTCGCAATAGCCAAATCGAAATCGCTAAAAGTCGTGCTTGAGTTGCGGTCCGAGGATTGGGGGCAACGACACTTCTGTATTCAAGACCCGAACGGGGTTTATTTAGACATCGTTCAGTCTTTCGAGCCAAACGAGGAGTATCGGAATGACTATGTCTCGGAATAGGAGCCTCACCGACCTCAAGAATATCGGAAAGAAGATTGCTGAACGATTGAGCGAAGCAGGGATTTTTCCCGAAGATGATTTAAGGTACGTTGGTGCTGTCGGCGCACATCGTATGATTAAGGAAAAACATCCGAATGAGACGTTGCCGGTTTGCTACTACCTGTATTCATTCGAAGGGGCTCTATCTGACAAGCATTGGGATGAGATCAGCGAGCAAAGAAAGCAGCAACTCAGAGCGCAAGTCGGCCAACAAGACGCTGCACCGGACGGCAACTCCGCTGCGCTTCATTGCCGCCGGTGAGCTTTGACGTTAGCTGCCCAAGGTATCGAGATGCATGAAGAGGAAATCAACATCCAGGCAGGTGAGGCCATATTGATCGGTACACTATGTGTTCCCGATACAACCGGAAAATTTCCCGCTGTCCTGATGGTGCATGGAAGTGGGCCACTGGATCGCAATGAGAATATGAAGGGGCAGCAGCTCAACATATTCAATGCCATTGCCCATGCGTTGGCAGATCATGGTATCGCCAGCCTCAGGTACGACAAGCGCGGATGTGGCGACAGTTCGGGTGATTACATGGGGGCCGGCCATACTGACTTGGTCATGGATGCTGTGCGATGCCTGGACACGTTAGCCCGATCAGAGCGTGTTGCCAAAGATAATCTGTACATTTTAGGGCATAGTGAAGGCTGTATTATCGCTCCTCAGGTTTCCCAGTATCGCCCGTCAGTCGCTGGACTAGTTCTCTTGTGTCCATTTATGGAGGCACTCGAACCAGTCCTTCTCAGACAGGCAGCTCAGCTTGAGAAGGAAGTCGATTCGTTACAAGGTATGACCGGCTTTTTCTATAGAGCATTATTCCGAGTTGTCGGTAGGCCAAGCACAACACAGCAACAGCTAATACGTAAAGTACGTGAAACGAATTTGTCTGTTGTACGCGTTGGACTGGTCCGACACCCCGCAAAGTGGATGCGAGAAATGTTGGCACTGGATCCGGAGTCTGTTTTTGCGGATACGCGCACTCCAATGATTTTGATCGCCGGTGAGAAGGACTTGCAGTGCAACCCTGATGACATCTTCCGGATTTCTGAGACTGCACAGAGCCGCTCGGAAACCTGGCTTATCGAGGGTATGACACATTTGCTGAGGGTGGATGAGAATCCGCCCACAATCATTGGATCGCTGCGGTTGACCGATAAACCCGTGGACGGTGCTGTGATTGAGAAAACGATCCAATGGATTCATGCTACATCAGCAGCTAACAATCAATTGCACGCGACCAGCAAAGCAGGCGCGTGAATACGGGCGTTATGTTTCCGGCAGCGCCGAGACCAAACCAAGATGATCGACGAACGGAATGAAGTCTCGATCAAGAAATAGCAGTGGCATTCGTTGTTCGATGCAGAAAGTCGCAATAATGACATCGGTGGTTTTGCGGATGGTGATTCCTTTTCTACGGAGTGCACGATAATTTTCAGCACACTTTTCAGACATTCCTTTGCCGAACATTTCAAGTCTACCCAAGGTCAGCAGTGTCTGCTTGGTCATGCGGTATTCGCTGTCGTTCCGGATACCTTGAAGGATTTCCAGGAAAATCAGATCACCCATGGCAACAGTGCCCGTGACAATTCCGGCATCCAAAGCATCCGTATGCTGGCTTTGAACGCCGTTAAGGTAGTCGATCCAAACACTGGTATCGACCAGAATCACTTGCCGCCCCGCATTTCGTCCAGGTCACCTTCCCATTTTACTCGGCCGCGCAGTTTGCGAATGTCCTGTTGCTGGCTTCGCAGGACAAGCAGCTTAAGCCCTTGTTCCACCACTTCTTTTTTGGTGCGGTATCCGGTTGCTTTGAGGGCCGCATCCATCAGGTTGTCGTCTATAACAATGTTGGTTCTCATAAATCACCTATTTGTGTGTACTACAAACAATTTTATACACACTCTAGCATGGGCAAAAAAACATAACAATCAGCTGCAGCGGAGTAATTCACGCTGCGCTTCCAATCGCCCGCTGAGCAGGGCGTTATACAGAGCGCTCGTCTTGACGTACGTACCCAAAGGCTTACATTGGTGAAAAATTGAACACATCAGAGGTACGTCATGATCGGAATTACAGCAACTGAGGCGCGCAGCAACCTTTATCGGTTGATTGACGAAACTGCGGTGTCTCACCAACCAATCATCATCATGGGTAAACGGAACAAAGCTGTCCTGGTTTCCGAGGAAGATTGGTCTGCAATTCAGGAAACGCTCTACCTGCTCTCTGTTCCAGGTATGCGTGAGTCTATTCGTGATGGGATGAATGCGATGAGGGACTGGACTGGTGACATGGAAGTTGGTTTACACCAGGCAAGCTCAGAAAGATGCGAAGAAGTTGGCCTCCAGCGGCCTCAAGCCAAAAACTCAGGAATTGTTGGCTCTAGTTGCGGAAGACCCATACCGCAAGCCGCCTCCGTTTGAGAAACTGATCGGTGATCTTGCGGGGGCCTGTTCACGCCGCATCAATATTCAACATCGTTTGGTGTATCAGGTGCTCGAGGACGAGCGGGTAGTGAAAGTTCTCCAGCTCTGGAGCCAGTACGAATAATGCATAACCAGTCGCTGTTGCCGGACAATTTTTCCACCGCTGCGCGGCTCCGCCCATCTGCACAAATTCCTTTTGAGCACAAAGCTCGACAGCTCATAATCAATTGCACGCGACCAGCTTTGCTGGCGCGTGCGTATGGGCCTTACAACTCGCGTATGCGGATATTGCGGAATTTAACCACATCGCCATGATCCTGCAGGCCGATATGGCCACGCTGCATGGCGCCAAATTCATTATGGTCTTTGAATTTGCTGTTACGCAGCATCGCAAACCATTCCACCGTCCAGCGCTCATAGCTGAGTACCATCACGTCGTTCAACCAGTGCTCGACCACCGGGCCTTTGGAGACGATACGTGCCTCATTCCACTCGCCAAAGGGTTTTGCACTGTGCGGGGTAATTGGCAGCAGATCATAAAGCGTGCCGGCCTTGCGATTGCCGTCTACACCGCGAAAACTATCCGGATGATTCTCGTCATCAAGAACCTGCATCTCCAGACCTGACCAGTAGATAGCCTGATCGGGCTGCTCCAGAATGTGATAAAAAATTCCGCTGTTGGCGCCTTTTTCAGCCAGCCATTCCATGCGCAGATCGAAATCGCCAAACGTGCGCCGGGTCATGATGTCGCCGCCCGAGGTCTCCAGCGGGTTCACTTTGGGCCGGAAGACCAAGGCATTATCTTCAATCTCCCAGCCCTTTGCCGGGAAATCTTCCTTGCCATACTGTCGCCACTCATCGGTGGATGAGCCATCAAACAGCACTATCCAGTCATTGTCATCAGCCGCATACGAAGCAGGAATCATAAGCAGTACCATCACTAAAAAGTATTTCATATCAGAGGTTCTCCAGTCCCAGGATTTTCCGATTCAGACCTGCATCGGGTTCTTGTCCAGCAAAGTCATCAAACGCTTTATCGGTCACCGTAATAATATGATCCTGGATAAACGGCGCACCTTCTGCAGCGCCCTGCTCAGGATGTTTAATGCAGCATTCCCATTCCAGCACCGCCCAGCCTTCATAACCGTACTGACTCAGTTTGCTGAAAATACTCACGAAGTCAACCTGACCATCACCCAGCGAGCGGAAGCGTCCGGGGCGGTCAATCCATTCCTGGTAGCCGCCGTAGACGCCACTGCGACCACTGGGGTTAAACTCGGCATCCTTGACATGAAACATCTTTATTTTTTCATGGTAGATGTCGATGAATTGCAGGTAGTCCATTTGCTGCAGAACAAAGTGGCTGGGATCAAATAACAAACAGGCTCTTGAGTGATTGCCCGCTGCCTCCAGGAACCGCTCGTAAGAAATACCATCGTGCAGGTCTTCACCGGCGTGAATCTCGTAACACAGATCGATGCCATGCTGCTCATACTCATCCAGAATCGGTACCCAGCGCCGCGCCAGTTCAGCAAAACCCTGCGCTACCAGACCGGCAGGACGCTGCGGCCAGGGATAAACGGTGTGCCACATCAGCGCACCGGGGAAAGTTGCGGCCGCATTCAAGCCCAGATTACGACTGGCTGCCGCTGCCATTCGCACCTGCTGAACCGCCCACTCGGCACGTGCTGTCGGTTTGCCGCGCAGCTGCTCCGGTGCAAAACCATCAAACATATCGTCATACGCGGGATGCACGGCGACCAGTTGCCCTTGCAGATGGGTGCTCAATTCCGAAATCGTCAGTCCAAAGGATTCGACCCGGCCCTTGTATTCGTCGGCATAGGTTTTACTGCTGGCCAGCTTTTCCAGATCGATCAGGCGCTTGTCCCAGGTGGGAATCTGCACGGCTTTGTAACCCAGGGCGGCGGCCCATTCGCAGATACTTTCAATGGTATTAAATGGCGCTTTGTCGTCAGCAAACTGGGCAAGGAAGAGTCCTGGACCCTTGAGTGTTTTCATCATAGATTTATTGCCGTCCATTTTTCGGTGGAAGTTGATGAAGCCAGCATCGCATCAATGAAGGCCATACCGCGCAGACCTTCATCGGCAGAGGGAAAATCGTAGTCCTGCAGACAGGTGAAGGTCTTGTTGCTGCAGTCATTCAGCGCCCGGGCGAAGTTGCTGTAGATATTCGCAAACGCTTCGATATAGCCCTCCGGATGTCCGGCTGGCAGACGCGTGTTGCTCAGGGCTGCCTGCGACAGATAGCCGGCGCCAGCGCGATAAATTTGCAGGGGTTGATCGAGCATTTTGACTTGCAGGGAATTGGCATCCTGATGTGCCCATTCAATACCCCCGTGCTCGCCATAGATACGAATTCTGACATTATTATCTTCACCAGCGGCGACTTGGGTGGCTACCAACACGCCCGTTGCGCCATTCTCAAAACGCAGCAGCGCGGCGGCATCATCATCGAGCAGGCGGCCACTGACCCGGGTGTTTAATTCCGCACACAGTTGGGTGATCTTCAGGCCGCTGACGTACTCCGCCAGGTGCGCGGCGTGGGTGCCAATATCGCCGATACATCCGCCGGCACCGGCACGCGTGGGATCGGTGCGCCAGTTGGCCTGTTTTTGCCCCCCCTGTTCTTTAACCCCCTGTTCTTTAGCCCGTTGCTCAATAAACCGGCTCAGCCAACCCTGCGGATACTCCACATAAATTTTGTGGATCTGACCCAGTTTTCCCTGGGCGATCAGATGGCGGGCTTCTTTCACCATCGGATAGCCGGCATAGGTATGAGTTAAAGCCAGCAGCCGACCCGATTGCTGCAGTGCTGCTTTAATTTGCTGCGCTTCCTGCAAAGAAAACGCCATTGGTTTGTCGAGGATGACATCGAAGCCATGGTTGAGCGCCATGATGGTGGGGCCGGCATGCAGATGGTTAGGGGTTACCACCGCTACCGCCTGAATGCGCCGCTCAGCAGGCAGCGCCGATTCAGTGTCCAGCATCTGCTCGAAGGTGTCGTACACGCGCTGCGGATCGAGACCCAGTTCAGCGCCGGTCTGCCGTGATATCTGCGCATCGCTGCTGAAGCTGCCGCTGATCAGATCAAAGTGGCCGTCAATAGCTGCCGCTTTGCGATGCACTGCGCCGATAAAAGAACCGGTGCCGCCACCGATCATGCCAAGTCGTATCTTCATAGTGTTTAAAATAGCAGTTCCAAATAGCGTGTTTATTTATTAGAGTCTTGAGCTATTACACAGTGCATTGTACGTTCCATTGCAGGGGTTATGGCAAGCACTGGTGTAAGGACAAAACAATAATAAGCTGAATGAACTAAAGCCGCTGGCCGACTCAGACCGCTGGTGGAGCCCGACTTTATTAACGCGACGAAGACCAATGCTTTATCGGTCATATTGTCGGCAGTACCATCCACCTTAAAAATGATCTAATATAAGACCTGAATATAGCTCTAAATAGAGGTCGTTATGCGCCAAATATTGGCAGATTTTTCTGTAAGCATCTCAGAATTAAAGAAAAACCCGTCAGCCTTACTTTCCCAGGCGAATGGTTCGCCCATTGCTGTTCTCAACCACAACAAGCCGGCGGCTTACCTGGTCCCGGCAGATACCTATGAAGCCTTGATGGATATGATTGAAGACTACGAACTGGCAAAGCTCGTGGAAGAACGTCGTGGGGACAAGGATAAGGCTGTAACGGTGTCACTGGATGACTTATAAGCTGAAATTTCTTCCTGCTGCTCTGAAAGAATGGGAAAAGCTTGGAGCGCCAATCAAAAGCCAGTTTAAAAAGAAACTGGCTGAGCGATTGGAAACTCCGCGAGTTCCTGCGGACAAGCTCAGTGGGTATGATTCGGTCTATAAGATTAAACTTCGTTCGGCAGGTTACCGACTGGCATATGAAGTAGTGGATGATCATCTGCTTGTCTATGTGCTTGCTGTCGGCAAGCGAGAGAAAAATAAGGTTTATGCATCTCTCAAGCAGCGGACGTGACATCAGCTTCGGTGCCACTGATCATGCCAGGTCGTATCTTCATCGTGTTTAAAATAACAGTTCCAAATAGTGTGTTTATTTATTAGAGTCATCAGCTATTGCACAGATGCATTGCACGTTCCATGGCAGGGGTTGTGGCAGGCACTGGTGTAAGGACAACACAATAATAAGCTGAATGAACTAAAGACAGGACTCCGGTTATGAAGGCAGATCAATGGGTAATCACCCGTCTCAGTGTGATGATGTTTTTGCAGTTTTTTGTCTGGGGCGCGTTCTTCGTGACCATGGGCGCCTATCTGTTGGAAGTTTTTCAAGGGGAGGAAGGCATCAACAGCATAATCGGCCAGGCCTATGCCACCCATAACTGGGCAGCACTGCTGGCACCGCTGTTCGTTGGTCTGCTCGCCGATCGCTATTTCAATGCCGAACGTTTAAACGCGTTCTGCCATCTGGCTGGCGCTGTGCTGTTATGGATTGCTGCCGGCATCAGCGACCCAGGCGTGTTTATCTGGGTGATGTTCGCCTACTTCATGCTGTATATGCCGACGCTGGCACTGGCAAATACCATCGCTTTCTCTAATATCGAGAATTCCGAAAAGCAATTTCCGGCTATTCGGGTGTGGGGCACCATCGGCTGGATCGTTGCCGGTTTTGTGGTGGCACAGACGGTGCTGGGCTGGGTCAATCTGCCGATGTTAAAGGCGATCACCGGTATCGAAAATACTCAGATCACCAATATCCCTCTGAAGATGGCTGCAATTGCATCGCTCATTTACGGCATCTACAGCCTGACCTTGCCTGCCACACCGCCGCAGGCCAAAGGTGAGGCTTTCAGTCTGGGCAAGACTTTCGGCATGGATGCGATCAAGCTGATGGCGGAACGTAATTTCCTGGTGTTTGCGCTCAGCAGCTTTCTGATCAGCATTCCGCTGGCGTTTTACTACGCACGCACCAACGACTTTATTGCCGCGATGGCTTTTGGTGAACAGTCGGCCTCGTTCATGGCCATCGGCCAGATGAGCGAAGTGTTATTCATGCTGCTGGTGCCATTCTTCATTATACGGCTGGGATTCAAATGGATGCTGGCGGTGGCGATGTTTGCCTGGGCGCTGCGCTATCTGGTGTTTGCCAGTTTCCCAGAATCCGCGGCGATGCTTATCTTTGGTATCGCGCTGCACGGTATCTGCTATGACTTTTTCTTTGTTACCGGTCAGCTGTATGTCGATCGCAAAGCCCCCAAAGCCATCCGTGCCAGCGCTCAGGGTTTGTTTGCGCTGCTCACTTATGGCGCTGGCATGCTGATCGGAAATTATATTCTTGGCTGGTGGGGCGACAATATCCAGCTCGATGGTTCCAGCAACGCAGGCTGGCTGGAAAGTGCGTTCAGTTTCTGGATGATGCCGGCGCTGCTTGCAGCGGCGATTCTGCTGTTTTTTGTTATGACCTTTAAACGTGAGGAAGACTATGAGCCAGTTAATCAGCAGGCGTGGAATCCTGCGTAACGCAGCGGTCGGCTCTCTGGGCCTGGCAGGTTTACCTTTGTGGATGGCAGCAACGCGCGCGGCCGCGCAATCGGCTGAGCGCAGCTTTTCGACTCTGCAGTCAAAAGGTAACATCCGGCACTCGGTGGCGCAGTGGACATATGATTTCCTGCCTTTGGAAGAGCTCTGCCTGGTCGTTAAGGAGATTGGCTTCAGCGCGATTGACCTGATTGGCCCGGCGCAGTGGGATATTCTGAAGCGCCATGGCATCGACTGCTCCATGTGCAATGGCGCTGAAATCAGCCTGACAGAGGGCTGGAACCGCAAAGATCTGCATGCCACCCTGATCCAGAACTATTCTGAACATATTGAGCTGGTGGCGCAGGCCGGCTATAAAAACCTGATCTGCTTCAGTGGCAATCGCGATGGCATGGATGATGAGACCGGTCTGCAGAGCTGCGTCGAAGGGCTGCAGCAGATCATGAGCCTGGCGGAACGGCGTGGTGTTATCGTGCAGATGGAATTGTTTAACAGCAAAATTGATCACCCCGATTATATGTGTGACAGCTCCGCCTGGGGTATCGAACTGTGCAAGCGGGTCGGGTCACCCAATTTCAAACTGCTTTATGACATTTATCATATGCAGGTTCAGGAAGGCGATGTTATCCGCACCATCCAGGATCATCACCAGTGGTTCGGGCACTACCATACCGCCGGAGTCCCCGGCCGAAATGAAATAGATGATACTCAGGAACTGAATTATCCGGCGATCATGCGGGCAGTTTATGCGACCGGTTTTGAGGGTTATGTGGCCCAGGAGTTTTTACCGAAACGTGCCACTGATGCCGAGAAAATTGCCTCGCTGGCCCAGGCGATTGCGATCTGTGATATCTGATTTACACCTTATCGCTCTTTATCGACTCTTTATCGGCTCTTGAATTTCTCTTGCGCCGGCGCTGGCCAGCTGAACCGCACCGTCAGCGACCCAATCCGGCCTGATGCACTCGTGCAGATGTTCAGCCATAAACTGCTGCAGATCATTCAGCTTTTTTATCTGCAGGGACACCGTGGGCTGGGTCAGGTGCAGGGTTCTGGCAGCCGCTGACATCGTGCCAGAGCACACCACCTGTGCATAAATCTGCAATAACCTTATGCTCAAATGACGGGTAGTTATGGGTTTCTCACTTGTCTTAAGGTATAGATAACTACCTATAGTCTTGTGCTTAAAAATTCACTATTCAATAGGGTGGAAATCCCGGACAATCGCCACCGTCAAATTCAACAGGAACTGCACCGTGCCGGATATTGTGATTGCCTTCTTTGCGCTTGGCCTGATGGCCGGGCTGCTCAAGTCTGACTTAAAGGTACCGCCGTCCATCTACGAAACTCTGATCATCCTGTTAATGCTGACGCTCGGCATCAAAGGCGGTATCGCTTTGCACGATCAGGCAGCCACAGTAAGTGGCACTGATCTGCTGGTGATCGGTCTGTTTGGCGCACTGATTCCACTGGCACTTTATCCCCTGCTGCGCAAACTGGTCTTGCTCAATGCGGCCGATTCAACCAGCGTAGCCGCTCACTATGGCTCAGTGAGTGCAGGAACGTTTGCGGTGGTGCTGGCGGTAGCCGAGAGCAGCAGAATGCCTTTGCTGGCTGAAACCACTTTATATCTGGTGCTGCTGGAACTGCCGGCGATTGTGGTGATGCTCTACTTTTATCATAACCAGAACAGCCAGCGGGCTATCTCCTCAAGTGTCTGGCGCGAGGCTCTGACTAACCGCGGTGTATTGCTGCTTGCCGGCGGTATCGGTATCGGCTGGATCTATGGACCGGACGGTCTGGAGCCGCTCACCCCGGCTTTAATCGGCGGCTTTAAGACCTTCCTCGCCTTATTCCTGCTGGAAATGGGCATCTGCACCGCCAAGGTGTGCCTGCCCTTGCCACTTAAGCACTGGCGCCTGCTGGTGTTTGCGGCGCTGATTCCATTCGTGCTGGCCGTCTGTGGTATTGTTCTGGGCCAGATGCTGGGCTTGCCCACCGGCAGCACTCTTGTCCTGGCGACGCTGATGGCGAGTGCTTCCTACATCGCCGCGCCGGCCGTGGTGCGCACCTCAATACCGGAAGCGAATACCGATCTGGCCATGCTGGCAGCGCTGGGCATAACCTTCCCGGTGAATGTGCTGATTGGTATTCCTCTGTACCAGCAGTGGGTGCTGTTTGTTAACTGAAACTTCAACTGGAAACGTTAACCAAAAACTTTAGCTGAAAATTTTTCTAACGGAGATTAAATTTTCAGCTTAATTTTTACATCGAGAGCGAAATTATGGACACGAAAATAGCCATCGTAATGGGGTCAAAAAGCGATTGGGACACCATGCAGGCAGCAGCAACGATGTTGTCAGAATTCGACATCAAGTGGCATGCCGAAGTGGTTTCGGCGCATCGCACCCCGGAGAAAATGTTTCGTTTCGCGCGCGAGGCCAGCAGCCTGGGCTACCAGATTATTATTGCCGGAGCCGGTGGCGCTGCGCATCTGCCTGGCATGCTTGCGGCCAGCACCCATCTGCCGGTGCTCGGAGTGCCGGTGCACAGTAAAGCCCTGAGCGGCATGGACAGCCTGCTGTCCATTGTGCAGATGCCCAGAGGTGTGGCAGTTGGCACCCTGGCCATCGGCGCGGCGGGTGCTGCCAATGCCGGACTGCTGGCGGTGCAGATTCTGGCGCTGCAGGATGCGGCATTGTCCGAGCGGCTGCAGCAATGGCGTGCCAGTCAGACTCAAAGAGTATTGCAGGATAAACTGCCGGGAGCGCTGTAAGCATGGCTGCAGTTTATGTGCTTGGTAATGGTCAGCTTGGCGGCATGCTGGTCGAGGCTGGCCGGCGCCTGGGTATTGAGGTGGTGTTGCTGGCACCGGAACATCCGATCGCACTGCCTGCCGATGCCATTATATCGGCCGAGCGCGAACACTGGCCTGAAAATAATTTCACCGCGCAGATTCAGCAACATCCGGGCTGGCTGAATGCGCAGGCGTTTGCGCAGCTTACTAATCGACGCCAGCAGAAAAGCCTGCTCGACGTACTCGGCCTGCCCACCGCGCGCTGGCTGCCGACGCAGGCGGACACCAGCGTTGACACGCTGCACTGCACACTGGGCAATGATGTCTTCCTTAAACGCAGCACCGGCGGTTATGACGGCCGAGGCCAGTGCCGCCTTAAACGGGGAACTGATACTGTGCTGCCCGAATGGCTTGCAGACGGCATTGCTGAAGAGCGCATTAACTTCATCACCGAAGTCTCGCTGCTCGGTGCCAGAAGCAGAAGTGGCCAGGTCACTTTTTATGAATTGACGGAAAATTTTCACGCCAACGGGATCCTGCAGATCAGCGTTAAAACTCCCGGCAAATTCGCGCACTATCAACATGAAGCAGAGCGGATGCTGACGACATTGATGGAGCATCTTGATTATATCGGGGTGATGGCAGTGGAGTTTTTTGTTACCGAAAATGGTCTGCTGATTAATGAAATTGCACCACGCGTGCATAACTCCGGTCACTGGACTCAGGCCGGCGCCTCGATCAGCCAGTTCGAAATGCATTTGCGCGCAGTCTGTGATCTGCCGCTGCCCAGAGCGGAGCAGCTCGGTCACAGCATGATGGTCAATCTGATCGGCCTGCCGCAGAATCCGGCCTGGCTGAACGTGAGTGGCTCGCAGTTACACTGGTACGGCAAGGAAGCGCGCGCCGGGCGTAAGCTGGGACATATCAACTTCCATCACCCGAAACCGGAACAGCTGCTCGAATGGCTGGACAATCTGCCATTGGGTGAGCTTTATGACGATGCTAAAGTCTGGGCGACGCAGCAGCTGAGCAAGCAGGATTAGTTTACTCGGCAGCTGCGATCGGTTGTTCGGAACAAAATATGGCTCCCTAGAGCTTCCGTCCCAGCTTTCGCTCTGCCAGTCGCCTTTCCCATCCTGGGCTCATAAAGCTCACAATTTCATTTGCGATAAGCCCTTGGACGATTAACCCGACGCCCAGGCCTCCAAAGATAATATAGATCACCGGTTCGCCGTGAAAAACTACAAGGAACACTGCAGCCAAAACCACATAAGTAATCAGATATTCATAGAACTCCTTGAGGCGCCTGGCGTACAGCAGTGCTCTTTGCTCGTCTGTCTTTAATTCATTTTCATTTTGCATTTGCTTATTCTCCGGTTGAAATAGGGATAGATCTACCTCAAACACAGAAGCAAGAGCTTTGCACGTCTCCATACTAGGCCGATGGCCTTGCTCAATACGTTGAATTGTGCGCGTGGTCACGCCTGCCATTTCGGACAACTGACTCTGTGACCAGCCCCTCTTCAAACGCAATTTCCTTACAATCATGGCACCACCCTTGCTACTTGAGGTGGCCCCAGTTTTACCGATTTGATATCAGAGGAAAACGACAGAGACACGAAATACACACGAAATCCTTGTGACAGTTTAATTAAATCAGTGAGCAGGAAGTGGAGAAAATGCTTCACCATTTGCCTGATAATAGCTCTATTGAGGACATTCAGTATCACTTATATGTGCTGGAGAAAATCCGCAAAGGTCAGGATGTCATTGTTAATGGTCGTAGTTTTACGTATGAAGAAGCCAGAGAGCGTCTGACAAGATGGCTCAATCCGTAATCTGGTCAGATGACTCATGTTCGCGCAGCCATTCGGCATTGAGGTTGCTAAGGATCAATGCAATATCTCTATGGTGCTTACGACGAAACATGCACGGACTCCTTTCCAAAAGCAGTCTTCAGAGCATTGATCAATTGCCACTCCTGGGAGTTCAGCACCGCCTGATCCACATGCCGCCAATTGCGCTCATAGATATCCAGTGCTTCCACTGGCGTGAGAGCATCAACCCCGGTTACCTGCCAGGCAACCTGTTTGAGTTGAGGATAGTTTGATAGCGAGATACTCACCGGAATCCAGCCTTCTCGGCTGACGTTCGCCTCATCAGAGAGTTGCGGGTTCGCAGGCACGAGTTGAACGCGCAGTCCTACTGTGTGGGCCGCCAGCATATAGGCACCGATCGTCACCGACACCCCACCTTTCTCAAGGCGATGCCAGGTCATACGAGCCATACCAGCGGCCTCGGCTGCAGCAGTGGCGCTGACCTTCAGGAGCTTGCGCTGCTGCCGTATCTGAGCGCCCAGCTCGGCAGCCAACCGAGTTTGTTCTTCGCCAAGTAACGGTGGGGTTGCGGGCATTGGAATACTGACCTTTAGAATAATTTATAACTCATAATATACGTATTATAAATTTCGTCAATAATGAGTTACTCTTTCGTGGAGGTTGAAGCCCAACGCTAAAATGAATCTGCCTGTGTACCTCGATGCAGACGTACTCGGTTATTTTTCGGCTAGAGCACAGGCCAAAGGCGTTGAGCTAAAACCCATGGTTAACGACCTGCTTAAAAAAGAGTTTGCCTTGATTGAAGGCGTGAAATAAATGATGCCGTGAACGCGGGTTGATTTATTCGATGATGTTCAATGCGAGTTAAGCGATAGGCAGCTGGACAATCTGCCATTGGGTGAGCTTTATGACGATGCCAGGGAGCCTCTGAATAACGCAGCAGCTGAGCAAGCAGGATTAGTTTACTCGCCAGACCGCAGATTCAGTTCCGCAGTAAACAGCATCGAACGGTCCAGATCCAGCGCTGCCCATTTGAGCAGCGTCTGCGAGCTCTGGCTCACCAGCGCCTGATGAATCACTTTGCCATTAACGCGCACGCTCACCGGCTGCGAGAAGTCAATTTCCTCGGGGCTTAACAATAAGGTGAACGCAGCCACTGCGCGGGCATCAACCTCAATGGTGTTACCCGCACGCTGCACAGTCAGCCGACCAGGCTCGCCGCGCTGACCGCGCTCATCGATACGGATCCAGTGATTGCGGTTATAGACATCGGTGCGGTTAGCCGTCCAGCGTAATTTCTCCGGCAAGGGGTCACGTACATTGTTCTGTTTAAACGCAGCTATATTTGCTGCCTCATCGGGCAACCACTCGGTATTGTGACCGCCGCCTGCAATCACCACCCAGGTGTGTTCGACGCCCGCTTCTACCATCGCGTCAATATGCGGCTTTATTGCGCGGGCCGGATAGAGGCGATCATTTTCACCGGTGACTATATACAGCGGTTTGCCGCTGAGGTTCTCAAAGAACAGCGGGTAGCTGACGCGACCATTGGGATTTTGCAGCACGCCGGGATTGCCGATATAAGGCAGGAAGGCCGCCCATTCCGTGGGTTGGAAAAATGCGAAGAAATACGCGCCGGTGCCACCATCGGATACGCCGGTGAGATAGACCTGGTTTTCATCAATGTTATAGCTTTGTTTGATGCTGCGTAGAATTGCTGGCAGATTCTGCGCCTGATTCGAGAACCACCAGAACGATTCATTCCATGACGCGGGCAATACCACAATGCGATCGGGATCGCGCAAGCGATCATAACCCTGCCGCCACCAGACGACGCCGCTTGCAACTTTGGCGCGATTCACGCCTCCATGCAGATTGAATTCCACTGCAATGGGCTTATCCGGGGTGTAACTTTCCGGCACCAATACTACATAGGGGAACTGCAGACCATCGGCGCCCTCACGCTGCAACTCCAGCTGACCGCGCGCAGCTGTATCGGACCAGGCAGGACCCGCACGCAGCCATTGATAAAGTGTGTGGGTATCCGGGGCGCCATCAAGCAGCTGCGTAATCGCCAACTGCTTTTGCTCAGCTGAGGTGGCACGCCAGAGCGCTCCGACCAGCTGCTGACCAGGCTGATCAGCAGCGTGCCCGGCAGCCGTGCTGCGCTGACTTAACAGGCAGGTACAAAGCAGCAAGGTAATAATCAAGTGATTTTTCATAGACGGATATTTTAGAACAGTGTCTCCGAACACGCCACCAGCATACTCGATGCAGATACGACTCCTATTCGGGGTGTCAGACTTAGGGAGCCTCTGAATAACTCTATGACCACTCTGCGGGTGATTGCGCCCGCTGCTGCAAGGCGTCGTGCGCTGGCAATGGCCGTAGCCCCTGGCAAGCACGGCAACGCGGCAGAAGCGGCGCAGACGCCCGGCTGAAGGCCAGAGTGACCATAGAGTTATTCAGAGGCTCCTTAGTGTTGAACCAACGCTAACGCAGCTTAATGAATGAGTAAGACTGAAAACTACTCGGTACGAGACCAACAGCGTTGTAAGTACGCACAACATGGTTGCATGCACACTGTCCGGCCATATATTCTTCAGCCACTAATAACAAAAGGTAATCAGCAATGAACTCTCTTCACCCCGCAAAAACTCTGATCACATGGCTTGGCACTGCCGCACTTGCATTCAATCTAAGCTTTGCTCAGGCCGATACCAGCTGGCCCGCTGCCGCCGATGGCGCGGAAGCTGCCGGCTTCTCAAAACAGACCATCTTCAAGCTGGATGCAGCGATGGAGAAAATCGTCAATGATAATGACGTCGCGGGCATGGTCTGGCTGCTGGCCAAAGACGGCAAAGTCGCCACCTTCGAAAAAGCCGGTTTTGCCTCGATTGAAGATCAGCGGCCGATGGAACTCGATACCCTGTTTCGCATTTACTCCATGACCAAACCGGTTACCGGTGTTGCATTGATGATGTTGCACGAACAGGGACTCTGGGATTTCGATGATCCGGTCAGCAAGCATGTGCCGGAGCTGGCTAATCTGAAAGTAATGACCAGCTATAACGAAAACGGCGGCATCGAGCTGACTCCTCTGGAGCGCCAGCCCACCATGCGTGAACTGCTCAACCATTCGGCCGGATTCGGCTATGGTTTGAGTGGCGATGATCCCGTCAACAACGCGTTCCGCGACAGTGGCGTGCTGGCATCGGCCGACCTGAACGAGATGATAAACAAAATCGCTGAAATTCCTTTGCTGTATCAGCCTGGTCAGCAGTGGGTCTATTCCGTGGCCGTGGATATTCAGGGCTATATCGTTGAAAAGCTTAGCGGCCAGCCCTTTGGTGAATACCTGGAACAAAAAATGTTCGCTCCACTGGGCATGAACGACACCGCATTTTTTGTCAAAGAAGCAGACCGTGAGCGCTTTGCTGATGTGTACCGCTGGGATCGCGACGAAGCAAAATTGATGCGCAATATTGAGCGTGCGGATCGGCCCAGTTACTTCGATGCTGACCGGCTGGAATCCGGCGGCGGTGCACTGGTTTCTTCCACGCATAACTACGCGCGCTTTTTGCAGATGCTGGTTAATGGTGGCGAGCTGGACGGGCAGCGCATTATTTCTCAGCAATCCGTAGACACCATGCGCGCCGACAGCCTGCGTGAAGGTCTGCTGCTGCGTGGCACCGATAGCAGTCCAGGCCAGGCAGGTCAGGGTTTTGGTGTCGACTTTGCAATTATCTTCGATCCCGAAGCCGCCCGTTCACCGCAGGGTGAAGGCACCTACTACTGGAGCGGCGCTGCCGGCACATGGTTCTGGGTAGACCCGGTCCATGACATGTTTCTGATCGGTATGATTCAGAGCCAGGGCGGCAACCGCCCGGAGGCCACTAATATGCGCAGCATGGCCGTCGATATTATTTACGACGGTCTGGATTAAAACCAATCGGTCGGCTATGGCTGTCACTCAGCCATAGCCGCTGAATCTACGGCAATAAATCCAGCACCTGCTCAGCTGGCCTGCACAGACGTGCGCCTTTTGGCGTGTGCACAATCGGCCGATTCAGCAATACCGGATGCTCCATAATAAAATCCACTAATTCATCATCAGTCCATTTAGCATTATCCAGATCCAGTTGCAGGTACGGTGTGCCGCTTTGCCGCAGCACATCGCGCACCGAAACGCCCATTGCTTCAATAAGGTTTAGCAATGTACTGCGGTCCGGCGGGGTCTTCAGGTATTCAATCACGGTTGGCTCAACGCCGTTGTCACGAAGCAACTCAAGGGTGTTGCGCGAGGTGCTGCAAAGAGGATTGTGGTAAATGATAATACTGTCCATGCCTGCTCCATGCCTGCCAATATGATTGGCGCGGTAAATGATGATTGAAGAGAGTTTAAACGAGCTGCTACTATTCCCGTCAAATAATAATTCATGAGAAGCAGACTTAAAGCAATTACCGAGGTCCGATGAAGCGCTCCCCGAAGAGATCGATTAAGCCAGGCCTGCTGTTTACATCCTTTGCAGGGCTAAGCTATGCAGTGGCCACTGGAGTCATAAGCAGCGCCCTGATAAGCAGTGCCGTCATAGGCAGCACACTATTCAGCAGTGCCGCGCTGGCCGCAGAATGGAGCGTGCCCCGCACTCCGGACGGTAAACCTGACCTGCAGGGTATCTGGAACAATGGCACCCTGACCCCCTTGCGCAGAGCAGCGGATTTTGGCGAAAAAAGAGCTTTCACTGCTGAAGAGGCCATGGAACGGGAACAACGGGCGCTGTTATCGGAACAGCGAGCTGATGCCCCGATCGATCCCAATCGAGCACCTCCCACCGACGGCAATACCGCTGCAGCCTATAACACCTTCTGGCTGGAGCGCGGCACCAGCGTTGCTTTAATCAATGGTGAATATCGCACCTCGCTGATTATCGATCCTCCCAATGGCCAGATCCCGATGCGGGAAGGTGATCTTCCGCAGTCGCTGCGCGAACAGTGGCTGAGCCGACCCGGTGTTGGTGAATTTGATGGTCCGGAGCTGCTTTCCATCGGTGATCGCTGCCTGATTTTCTGGGATTTTCGCACCTCAACTTCCACCGCCGGGCCGCCCATGTTGCCGCTGGCATACAATAATAATTATCAGATTGTGCAGACGCCGGACTACGTGATTATCCGCATCGAGATGACCAGCGATCTGCGTATTATCCGTATCGATGCGCAACCTCTGCCTGCTGCGCAGCACCGCTGGATGGGTGACTCGGTCGGACACTGGGAAGGCGACACGCTGGTGGTAAGAACCGCGAACATGCATCCTCAGCAGTCGCATTTTGGCTCTACCGCCGATCTGAAAGTCACTGAGCGTTTTACCCGCACCTCAGCAGAACAGATTGTCTACAGCTTCACGATGGAAGACCCGAGTGTATACAGTGCGCCGTGGACCGCCGAGATTCCAATGCATGCGCGACCCACTGAAAAAATTTATGAATATGCCTGCCATGAAGGCAATTACGCGCTGCAGGGAATCCTGGCGGGCGCACGCGTCAGCGAGAGAGAGCAATAAGGTCTCAGATTTTACCTCTCAGGCCCAGGCCGTAAGTCTTAAGTCTATGGTCTAAGGTCTTAGGTCTTACGCCGGCTTCAGGGGTGAGATACTGCAGGCAGAAATGCCGATCCGCATCAAACCAGTTGCACTCTGCCCGCAAACCAGCCCGGGCAGCTAGCGCAGTGAACTCCTCCGGCGTGTATTTGCAGCTGATCTCGACCAGCATGGATTCGTCCTGAGCAAAATGAATAATCTCACCAGCTACTTGAATAGTCTGTTCACGCAGACTGATCAGCAGGGTTTCAATTCTTCCACGCAGATGATGATAGACAGCGCGATGCGCGAAAAAAGTCGGATCGATATCTGCATACAGTTCCCGATTAATGCGCTGCAGCAGATTTAAGGTGAACTGCGCAGTCAGACCGGCGGCATCGTTATAAGCAGCCTCAATAACTGCCGGATCTTTTCTCAAGTCAAATCCAATCAGGGCGCCACCTGCCGCTCCCATCTGCGTCCGCATTCTGCGCAACAGACCGACCACTTCCGAATCGTCCAGATTGCCGATGGTCGAACCTGGAAAATAAATAATAGTGCGTTGCGCATGCGTAAATGGCGGCAGTGCACCGAAGGATTGAGTGAAATCGGCGCACTGTGGCAGAATCGTCAACTGCGGCATGATTCGTCTTAATTGCTCGACGCTTTCCAACAGGGCATGGCTCGATATATCCACTGGCATGTAGGCCGCAACATCGCGCATCTGTGATAACAACAGCCGCGTCTTTAAACCGCTGCCACTGCCGTACTCGACCAGCATCACATCCGTACCAAGCACCTCTGCAATCTCCGCGCTGTGCGCTTCCATCAGCGCCAGCTCTGCGCGCGTCAGATAATACTCCGGGGTTGCACAGATCTGCTCGAACAGCATGGAGCCCTGCTGATCGTAAAGCAGCTTGGAAGGCAGACTCTTGGGCTGTCGACACAGACCACTCAGTACAATACCGAGAAGTTCTTCGTTGCTGCCAATGATTGATGAAGGTTGCTGTTGCTGTGGGTTGCTATGCACTTGACCATCCACTTCAGAGATCCTTTGCCAGGCGCAGGCCGCTGAATTGCCACCGATCTGCGGAATGAAAATAATTACGATAACTGGCACGGATATGCTGCGCGGGCGTCACACACGAACCACCACGCAGCACCCATTTTCCAGACATGAACTTGCCGTTGTACTCACCCAGGGCGCCCGCCCCTGGCCGAAATCCTGGATAATTAATATAGGGGCTGGCGGTCCACTCCCAGACGTCACCAAATAATTGCAACGGAGCAGCCGAACCAGGTTCTGGTTGGTTGCCGGCAGCGGTTTCGCTTGATAGCACCTGTCTGGATATTCGTCCGGGCGGCTGAGGATGCAGTGCGCCGGAGTCGACAAAATTACCGGCATCCACAGGCTCATTCTCAGCCAGAGACTCCCACTCAAATTCGGTCGGCAGACGTACGCCCGCCCAGCGCGAGAATGCATCGGCTTCGAAGAAACTGATATGACAAACCGGCGCCAATGGATCCAGTGTCTGACGACCACGCAAGGTAAAAGCGCTGGCAAGGTCTTCCGCCCAGTACAGCGGTCTCTTCCAGCATTGCCTCTGCACCGTGTCCCAGCCTTCGGCCAGCCACAGTTGCGGATTCTGGTAAGCTCCGTCCTTGATAAATTCCAGGTATTCAGCATTGTTTACCGGGCGATTGGCGATGGCATGAGCACTCAACAGAACCCGATGCCGCGGACCTTCGCTGTCATATGCGAAGCTCTTGCCCTGATGACCCACGGCGGTAATTCCTGAACGTCCCTGCAGGTATTGCAGTGCCAGCGCTGGCCGCTCCGCAGCCGGATCTGCGCGGCGGTTATTGTCGCCACTGCCGCTGTTGTTGCTGCTGCCAGCAGCGCGATAAACTGGCTCTAAAGGGTTCAGCGAAAACAGGTGCTTGATATCGGTCAACAGCAATTCCTGGTGCTGCTGCTCATGGTTAAGACCCAATTGCACGATGTAATTCAACTCCTCAGACTGGTCCCGTTCCATCAAGTCCAGCATCGCCGCATCCACCCGTTCCCGGTATTGCAGAACTTCAGCCAGCGAAGGCCGCGTCAACAGCCCGCGTTGCGCTCTGGAAAATTGTGGACCGACCGATTGGTAATACGAATTAAACAGCACCATCCACTGTGGCTGGCTGGCAGACTGTGCCTGAAAACGCGGGTCACGGCTGAGCGCAAATTGTTCAAAGAACCAGCTGGTATGGGCCAGGTGCCATTTGGTGGGGCTGGCATCCGGCATTGATTGCGCAACCGTGTCCTCAGGCAGCAGACCCACACATAACTGCTGGGTTGCGGTTCTGACACGCAGATAATGCGCCGCCAGCACTGAGGGTATTGCGCTGGCTTCTGTGTCGAGCAACAAAGGATTTCGCATTCAGATAATCTACTTCTGCATGGTTAGAGAGTTTTTTAACAGCTGGAGAAAATATTTCAGGGAACTGTCGTTAAACAGCACGAGTGTTAAGAATAGGCAGCGGGGTTAAGGCGGGTCTGTGCGAAATCCAACATATTTACCTGCTTGCAATCGGCTGGAAAAGTAAGTTCAGCTGGCACCGGGAAAGTCTGATCTGCGCATGAAACGAAGCGATTAGAGAACTGTTTCACTTTCGTTCATATGTTGGGTACCTAACGGACAGCCTGGGGTGAGTCCGTGCATGCTTCACCCCGGTAAGAAGGTTCCGTGTCAAATTACTGTCTGAGACAGAAATCATGACTCCAAAGTCGCAAATTTTTAGCGGAGGATAGTATGGTAAAGGTGGTTGCGACCGTGCAGCATGATCGATTACTTAAAGTTGATGGTGCAAATAAACGGCCGCATTTACAGTTAGAAAGTCTGCAGCACCACAAGAAAAAAATCCTGTTTGTTACTTCAGAATTTGCTGACCTGGTAAAGGTTGGCGGGCTTGGCGATGTGTCTTCAGCACTGCCTCGTGCACTCGGCCTGCACCACGATGTCCGCCTGCTGATGCCCGGTTACCGGGAAGTCATCAACAGTGGCAGACAGATCCGAATCATTGGCACAATTCCAGGCTATGCCGGCATTCCTCCCTGCCGCATCGGGCGTATGGATCTGAACGACGGCCTGATCGTTTATGTGCTTATCTGCCCGGAATTGTACGAACGTGAAGGCAACCCATACTGTGACAGCAGTGGTCGCAGCTGGCCTGATAACCATATTCGTTTTGCCAGACTGGGGCTGGTAGCCGCCGAGATCGCTGCCGGTAATGCCTCGATCAGCTGGACACCGGAACTGGTGCATGCCCACGACTGGCCCGCTGCGCTGGCACCGGCCTATATGGCTTGGCGCGGCCAGCATATTCCTACGGTTTTTACTATCCACAATCTGGGCCATCAGGGCATCTTTGATGCCGACTGCAGCCGTGAACTGGGAATACCTCCAGAGGCCTTCACCCCTGATGGCGTGGAATTCCATGGCAAACTGTCCTTTCTCAAAGCTGGCATTGCCTATGCCAGTCATATCACCACGGTCAGTAAGACCTATGCCAGTGAAATTGTCAGTCCGCAGCAGGGCTGCGGCATGGACGGAATTCTCAAATACAAGGCCGACCGGGGTCTGCTGACCGGCATCATTAATGGTATCGACGAAAGCTGGGAACCGAATACCGATCCGCACCTGTTACAGGGTCTGGTCGATTCGGACTGGCAGGGCAAGGCGGTACATCGACAATATGTAGAGCAGAAGTTTGGTCTGGACCCGGTAGAGGGCCCGCTGTTCGTCGTGGTTTCCCGCATCGTGCAGCAAAAAGGGATCGACCTGACCCGTGAAGTCGCCAGCGCGATTGTCGAAGCCGGCGGGCAGATTGCCGTGATAGGTCGCGGTGAGCCAGAACTGGAAGCTTCAATGCTCGAACTGGCAGCGCGTTACCCAGGCCGCATTGGCGTGGATATTGGCTTTAATGAACTGGATGCAAGACGTATGTTTGCCGGCAGCGACTTTTTGCTGATGCCATCACGCTTTGAACCCTGCGGCCTGAGCCAGATGTACGCCCAGCGCTTTGGCTCCCTGCCTATTGCTACCCGCACCGGCGGATTGGCGGACACCATTGAAGATGGCGTAACCGGCTTCCTGTTTAACGAGAGTAACGTCGACAGCTATATGCAGGCCATTCAGCGGGCGTTCAATGTCCATCAGCGCGCTGAACTGCTTAATGCCATGCGCCGGATGGCAATGGCATCGCCGCACTGCTGGCAGCAGTCTGCCACACCTTATAACCAGCTCTATACCAACCTGGTGAATGAAACCGCTGTGCTGGCCAGGACTGCCTGACTGAGGAGATTACGTGATGCCGACAAGCGCGCCGACCCACGGCGCCCTGCTGACAGGCAGCGGACAGACCCGATTTTCGCTGTGGGCACCCGATGCCCAAGCTGTCTCGGTCGAACTGGTTAACGGCGATATACACCCGCTGGATGCAGCCGCGGGCGGCTGGTTCTGTATTGAGATCGACTGTGCTGCCGGTACGGGCTACCGCTTTTTGATAAACAATGAGCAGGCAGTCCCAGATCCTGCCTCACGCGCCCAGCTTGAGGACCTTCACGGCTTCAGTTGCGTGGTTGATCATCATTGTTATCACTGGTTGTGTGGCAACTGGCAGGGTCGTCCCTGGCATGAAGCGATCATTTATGAGCTGCATGTCGGTTTGCTGGGTGGCTTTAAGGGAGTTCGCAATCGTCTGGCGAGCCTGAAAAAACTCGGCATCACTGCCATCGAATTGATGCCGCTGGGTGAGTTCCCTGGCAACCGCAACTGGGGCTATGACGGGGCGCTGCCCTTTGCCCCTGAATCATCCTATGGCACACCCGATGAGCTCAAGAACCTGATTGATACCGCGCATGGGCTTGGCCTGATGGTGTACATCGATGTGGTCTACAACCATTTCGGCCCGGATGGCAATTATCTGGACCTCTATGCCAGCAGCTTTTTCCGCAGTGATATTCAGACACCCTGGGGTTCAGCGATCGATTTTCGCCGCCCCGAAGTGCGCAATTTTTTTTGTGAGAACGCGCTGATGTGGATATTCGATTATCGTGTCGATGGACTGCGTTTTGACGCAGCGCATGCCATCAGTGACCGGGATTTTCTGGTAGATCTGGCACATCGAGTGCGCTCTGCGTTGAATCCGAACCGGCAGGTTCATCTGGTGCTGGAGAATGAGTATAACTGCGCCACGCTGCTTGAGCAGGGTTTTGATGCCCAGTGGAACGATGACGGTCATAATGTGCTGCACACTATTCTTACTGGCGAACACGAAGGCTATTACACAGACTTCAGCACCAACTCCACCGCAAAACTGGCCCGCTGCCTGAGTGAAGGCTTTATCTATCAGGGCGAGGAGGACCGCAATGGCATGCGCCGTGGTGAATCCAGTGCGCATTTGCCGGCGACCGCTTTTGTGCTGTTTCTGCAAAATCACGATCAGGTTGGCAACCGTGCTTTCGGTGATCGTTTGCACAGACTGACCAGCGCAGATGCGCTCAAGTGTTCGGTCGCACTGATGCTGCTGTCGCCGATGGTACCGCTCCTGTTTATGGGCGAGGAATGGGGAGCGACTGAACCCTTTTTGTATTTCACCGAACATCATGAAGAGTTAGCCAATGCGGTTTATCACGGCCGCCGTAATGAATTTAAAGAATTTGCGCATTTTCGCGGCTTCGCTGAAACTGTTCTTGACGTTCCAGATCCGAATGCACTGAAGACTTTTCTGGATTCCATCCCCGATTATGAATCCGCATCCCGGCCCGAACACCAGCAATGGCATGATTTTTACAGTCAGCTGCTGGCCCTGCGTCAGCAACATATTATTCCGCGTCTGCGCGGCACCCGCTCCAGCGGCGCACAGGTACTCGCCGAGCACGCGGTATCGGCCAGCTGGACAATGGCAGACCGCAGCGAGTTGCGGATCAGTCTGAATTTAAGCTCAGCACAGGTTCTGCTGCCTGACTCTATGCACAGTGAGATTAATACTGGCAAGCTGCTGTTCAGTTGGGGACTGGATTCAGCCGATACTGCCGGTGCTGCTGATGTTGATGGTGAAAATGCTGCAGATGCCGAAAAATCCGCCAGTCTGCCCGCTCATCTTCCCGTTCGCCTGCCCCCCCACAGTGTGATTGTCTCCCTGAAGGAGGCCACATGAACGATACCAAACTGGCTCGACTGGCCAGCAAAGTTGGCATCAATATCGACTGGGTGGATGCCTTCGGCGATCATCATAAGGTGTCGCCAGAGTGTCAACGCGCCCTGTTGGAAGAACTGGGTTTTCCTGCCAGCAACCCGCAGCAGATCAGCGACAGCACCGCGCGGGCTGAGCTGTCTCTGCATGGCAATGGTACGGCTCCGCTGATCACTCATGAGCAGGGTCGGGCTTTGCGTCTGCACGGCCGATTCGCACCCGGCACAGCCTTTCAGTTGATCCTCGAAAATGGTCGGATCTGTGATGGTCGCATTGATGCCCACGGCGCACTGCCCGCAGTGGCAGAGTGTGGTTACCATCAACTGCATATCGGTTCACAAGAGCTGATGCTCGCGATAGCTCCACACCACTGTCCCAGTGTTGATAATCTGCTTAATCAACACGACGCCCGCGTCTGGGGTATCAGCGCACAGGTCTACTCGCTGCGCCGTCATGGGGATGGGGGCCTCGGCGACGCTGGTGCGCTGGAGGTACTGGCACGTGCTGCTGCTGCCAAAGGGGCAGATGTTCTCGCTCTAAGTCCCCTGCATGCAATTAACCATCCTGACATCCACAATTTCAGCCCCTATTCACCATCGAGCCGGCTGTTTTTCAATGAATTACATGCGGCGCCTGACCTCGTGCTGGGTGAGCAGGCCGTGGCCAGGGCGGTCAGTCAGTGCGGCGTGCGCGCCGAGATGGATCGGCTGGAGGCGCTCAATTTAATTGACTGGCCGGCGGTCTCTCGGCTGCGACTACGATTGCTGCGTCAACTCCATGAAAATTTCACCCGCGATGCAGAGCATTTCCTGCAGCCCGATTTTAAACACTATGTCCAGCAAGGCGGCGAAGCGCTAAGCCAGTACTGCCGCTTTGAAGCTCTGCAGCGTGCGATGATCAGCACAGAGCAATCAGCAGACTGGCGCAACTGGACGCACACTTATCAGGACCCGCACAGCGCCGCCGTCGAGCAATTTGCCGCTGAGCACGCGCATGAAATCGACTTTCACAGCTTCGCTCAGTGGCTCACGGTGCGCAGCCTGGAACATGTGCAAAAAGCCGCTCGCAGTGCCGGTATGAAGATCGGCCTGCTTGCTGACCTGGCAGTTGGCGCTATTGGTTCAGGCAGTCAGGCCTGGACGCGTCAACAGGAATTTCTACCCTCCATCAGTGTTGGAGCCCCACCGGATATCCTTAACACCTCAGGTCAGAATTGGGGAATCTCCGCGTTCTCACCTTTTGGTCTTCGTGAACACGGTTTCCGTGCCTTTATCGAAATGCTGCGCGCAAATCTGGCCTTTGCCCATGGGCTGCGCATCGACCATGTGATGGGTCTGCAGCGGTTGTGGCTGATACCGAAAAATGCCACCGCCGACCAGGGGGCTTATTTGAACTATCCCTTTGAGGACCAGCTGCGGTTGCTGGCGTTGGAGGCATGGCGCCACAAGGCCCTTATTATCGGTGAGGATCTTGGCACCGTTCCTGAAGGACTTCACAAGACTCTGGCCAGTCATCATATTCTGGGTATGCGGGTGCTGCTGTTCGAGCATCATGAGGGTGCTTTCCGCGCACCTGAAGATTGGCCCCATGATGCGTTGGCTACCACCACCACGCACGATCTACCTACCCTCCGCGGCTGGCTGAATGGGCACGATATAGATTGGCGATATAAGGCGAATCATCGTTCAGAGAAACAGACTGATAAGGACAGGAGCGGGCGCGAACAGGACAAAGCCGGCTTGCTGCGGGCGCTTAAACTGAGCGCTCATCTGGTCGCAGATGGCCGCGATGCGCTCGATGCCAGCGTTGCGTTTATTGGCAACACTCCGGCACCGTTGACCTTGCTGCCGCTGGAAGATGCGATGGGTAGTGACCAGCAGCCCAATCTTCCTGGCCACGGCAATGAGCATCCCAACTGGAGGAGGCGCTGGCCAATGGATGCGCAGGAAATGCTGAACTATCCGCAGGTAGATAAGCGCTTGCAGCGTCTTGCTGCGGCCAGAACTGCCGTGAGAACCGCAGCCCATGAATCTGCGAATGAATCTGCCAACAAGCACACAAGGACGCGAGCCTCATGAGCCCTTCAATCATGCCAGCAGAGCTCAGTGCTACCATCCGCCTGCAGTTCCACAAAGGCTTCACGCTTAATGATGCGGTGCCGCTGGTCAGTTATTTCCAGCGCCTTGGCATCAGTCATATTTATGCCTCGCCCCTGCTCAAAGCACGGCCAGGGTCGATGCATGGTTATGACGTGGTTGACCCGACCCGTATTGATCCAGAACTGGGCGGCGAAGAAGCCCTGCAGCAACTGGTTGAGGAGCTGCACAGGCATGGTATGGGCTTGATTTTGGATATCGTGTCCAACCATATGGCAGTGGGTGGTGATGACAATCCCTGGTGGCTTGATGTGATGGAGTGGGGACCAGCGAGTCCCTATGCGGATTTCTTTGATATTGAGTGGCAATCGCAGGACCCGCTTATGCAGGGTCAGTTACTGGTTCCGTTTCTGCGTACTGATTATGCCGAAGTGCTGGCCTGCGGTGAAATTAAGCTGCATTTTGAGCTTAACGAAGGCAATTTTTATGCCTCTCACTATGAGCACCATTTTCCGATTTCACCGCCCTGTTATGCGGCAGTGCTGCGAGCTGCCAACAATCCTGCTCTGTCTGAACTGGCACGCAGTTTCGAGGCTCTTAATACCAGTGCCGACACGTGGCATGCCGCTAAAAGACTGCGCCATGTACTGGCCGAACAAGCGCAGCACTCAGAGATTCGTGCCGCCATAGATCAGGCGCTGAACGAGTTCAATCAGGACACTGATGATGGTCGGGGAAATCTGCATCAGTTGCTGGAGCACCAGCATTATCGCCTTGCCAGCTGGCGCACTGCTGCTGATGATATCAACTGGCGACGTTTCTTCGACATCAATGAACTGGGCGGACTGCGCGTTGAAATCCCACGCGTGTTTGAAGCCGCGCACGCCAAAATTTTCGAACTAATTGCAAGAGGCTGGATCGATGGTCTCCGAATTGATCATATCGACGGCCTCGCTGATCCGCGCAGCTATTGCCGAAAACTGCGCAGGCGCATCAACAGTCTGCTGCAGCGGCCGATGCAGATGTCCGATAAACGCTTTCCGATTTTCGTCGAAAAAATTCTTGCCACTGATGAACAGTTAGCTGAGAACTGGGGCGTTAATGGCACCACCGGTTATGAATTCATGAACCAGGTGTCAGCTCTGCAGCATGACCCGCACGGGCAGCAGCCCTTGAAGGCACTATGGAGTGAACTGAGTGGCCGCCCTGCTGACTTTATTGAAGAAGTCTATGAGGCACGCAGGCTGGTGCTGACCAGTTCACTGGCTGCCGACCTGGAAACAGTTTCAACTGGCTCCCTGCAACTGGCGCGCGAGAATCTGGAAACCCGAGACCTTACCCTGGGTTCAATTCGCCGCGCTGTCACTGAATTGGTTGCGCGTTTTCCTGTCTACCGGACTTATGCCGGTGCCTGTGGCCGTGCTGCAAGCGATGAGAGTATCTTTACTCAGGCGATGGACGGAGCACGTCAGGCTTTATCTGAAGCTGACTGGCCTATTCTGGAACAGCTGAATTGCTGGTTGGGCGGCGGTGCATTAAAGGATCTGGCCCGTGGTGGAGAACGCGATCTGCGCAGAAAAGTTCTGGCCCGCTTCCAGCAACTGACCTCGCCTGCCGCCGCCAAGGCCGTGGAGGATACCGCCTTTTATCGCTCAGCGGTGCTGCTGTCGCGCTGTGATGTCGGGTTTGATCCGCAGCATTTCTCTGCGAGCACCCACGCCTTTCATCAGCAGTGTCTTCAACGCCTGCAGCGCTTCCCCGACAATCTGCTGACCACCGCAACCCACGACAATAAACGGGGCGAAGATGTGCGCGCCCGGCTCGCGGTGATCAGTGAGCGCGCCGACTGGTATGCCGACAATCTGCGGCACTGGCTGGTTCTTGCCACACCGCTGCGGCAACTGCTTGATGATGAGCTGGCGCCTGCACCAGCCGATGAAATCATTCTGTATCAGACCCTGCTCGGCAGCTGGCCCCTTGAATTAAGCAAGCAGGATTTAAGCAAGCAGGATATAGAAAAACAGGATTTGACTAAGCAGGATCTGCATATTCAGGCTGAACTAAAAGCCGAAGCCATGCAGGATTATCTGCAGCGGCTGACCCTGTGGCAGGAAAAAGCATTGCGCGAAGCCAAACTAAAAAGCAGCTGGAGTGCGCCGAACATTCCCTATGAAACCGCCTGCCGGGAATTTCTCACGGCTCTGCTGACGTCGAAAAAAGCGGAGGAACTACGCAGCTCACTGGCTGCGGCGGCCGCATCAATCGCTCCCGCAGGTGCCATCAACAGTCTCAACCAGTGTCTGCTGCGCATGACCGTACCGGGCGTTCCTGATCTGTATCAGGGTGATGAGTTCTGGGATTTCAATCTGGTCGATCCGGACAACCGCAGGCCGGTCGACTTCGATCAGCGTGTGAGCACCTTGTCCGCACTGTCGGAGCGGCAGGAGTTACTCGATAACTGGCGTGATGGCCGCATCAAACAGGCCTTGATCCAGCGCGTTCTTACGCTGCGCCGAGCGCAGCCACAGCTGTTCAAACAGGGCGACTACCTGCCCCTGCAGATAGCTGGCAAACATGCCGACCGGTTGATCGCCTTTGCCCGTTGTTACCAGAATGAATATGTCGTTGTGGTCGCCGCACTGCATTGTGTGCCACTGCTTGGTGCCCAGCAGATTCCGCATATTCCGCCACAGCACTGGGCAGACACCCGCGTGCAACTGCCGGATTCAGGTCAGCAAAAATCACTCAAGAGTGTGTTCACCAACGGCAGTATCCGTCCCTTTGAAGGCGGCGTGCTTGTGTCTGAACTGCTCGCTGATTTCCCGGTCAACCTGCTCTGTTCGAACCCGTATTTAACAGGAGAATTTGCAATGAGTAACGACGAAAAACGGATCCGTGAATTTGCGTATCAGATATGGGAGTCGGAAGGCCGGCCTCAGGGTGAGGATGCGCGGCACTGGGAGATGGCCCGGCGACTTGCCGCGGTCGGCACGCACACACTGCCTCGACCGATTATCGGCACTCATACCCGGCGGCGGGTAACCCGACCAAGAGAAGCGCCGCCCATGCAAGCAAGCAATCTCCAACCCACGGCTACAGAAATCGTAAAACACTAACACCCAGAGGTTGCTCCCATGGCCCGGCAACGCGGCAGTACCCGCTTTAAACAAGTGTCACGAGTCTCCGAAGGTCGCCCTTATCCGCTGGGTGCAACCTGGGATGGCCTGGGTGTGAACTTTGCGATATTTTCCGCACATGCCAGCAGGGTTGAGCTGTGTCTCTTTGATGACAAGGGTCTGGTCGAACTCGAACGGATAGCGCTGCCTGAATATACTGATGAGATCTGGCACGGTTACCTGCCCGATGCCCGTCCCGACACGGTTTATGGCTATCGCGTCCACGGGCCTTACGAACCCGAAGCGGGCCATCGTTTCAATCCCAACAAGCTGCTGATTGATCCCTATGCCAAACAACTGGTCGGTAGCCTGAAATGGGCTGATGAATTATTCGGTTACACCATCGGGCATCCTGATGCCGATCTGAGTTTTGATGAACGCGACAGCGCTGCGTTCGTTCCCAAAGCCCGGGTCATCGATCCGGCATTTACCTGGGGACAGCAGCAAAACCTCAGGATTCCCTGGGACAAAACCATTATCTACGAAATCAATCTGCGCGGAGTCAGCATGCGCCACCCCGCAGTGCCCGAAGCTCTGCGCGGAACGTTTTCCGGCTTGAAGAATAATGAGTTGCTGCAGCACATCCAGTCTTTGGGCATCAGCAGTATCGAGTTGCTGCCGATACACGCTTTTGTGCATGAACAGCATCTGCTGGAAAAAGGCCTGAGCAATTACTGGGGCTATAACAGTATCGCTTTCTTTGCTCCCCATACTGACTATCTGTCCAGAGGCAAAATCAACGAATTCAAGGAAATGGTCGCACACCTGCACCATAGCGGACTCGAAGTCATCCTCGATGTCGTTTACAACCATACGGCTGAAGGTAATGAGCTCGGCCCCACTTTGTCCATGCGTGGTATCGACAATTCCAGCTACTACCGATTGCAGGCTGACAATAAGCGTTATTACACCAATGATTCAGGCACCGGCAATATGCTTGACCTTGGCCACCCCTGTGTTCTGCAGATGGTTACCGACTCTCTGCGATACTGGGCTACTGAGATGCGTGTTGATGGCTTTCGCTTTGATCTGGCCACCATCCTCGCCAGAGATCATGGCGGTTTTGACGACCGCCACAGCTTTCTGGTGTCCTGCCGTCAGGACCCTGTACTGAGCAAAGTAAAACTGATTGCGGAACCCTGGGATATTGGTCCGGGCGGCTATCAGGTGGGCGGTTTTCCGCCCGGCTGGGCCGAGTGGAATGATCTTTACCGCGACAATGTTCGAGCTTACTGGCGCGGCGATGAAGCACAACTGCCTGACCTGGCCAGGCGTCTGACCGCGTCAGGTGATCACTTTAATCAACGCGGTCGACGGCCAAATTCCTCAATTAATTTCATCACCGCTCACGATGGTTTCACGCTGCGGGATGTGGTCAGTTATGAGCAAAAACATAATGAAGCCAATGGGGAAGATGGTCAGGATGGTCATAACAATAATCTTTCTTCTAATCATGGTTTTGAAGGACCCACGGATGATCCGGTAATTCGAGAGCTGCGCTTGCGACAGATGCGCAATATGCTGGCGACGCTGATTTTTTCCCAGGGCACGCCCATGCTGCTGGGCGGTGATGAATTCGGACGCACCCAACTGGGTAATAACAATGTCTATTGCCAGGATAATGAGCTGGGCTGGATCAACTGGAACCTTGATGAGGAAGGTCATGCTCTGCTCAATTTCACACGTCGCCTGATCAGTCTGCGGCGCAATTATCCGCTGCTGCGTCGCGGCCGATTCCTGGTAGGCCTGTATGACGAAGAGCTGGGCGTTAAGGATGTCACCTGGCTCTCGCCTGCCGGTAGCGAGATGACTGAAGACAACTGGCACGATGGCAATGCGCGCTGCATGGGTATGCTGCTTGATGGCCGCGCGCGCCCGACTGGAATTCGCCGCAACAGCGGAGACATCACCCTGCTGCTGGTGACCAATGCCCATCATGACGTGGTCAATTTTTCGATGCCGGAAGTCGCCCACGGAGCGGGCTGGATTACCCTGGTCGATACCAATCGCCCGGAACACCGCAAGACTGAATACCATAGCTTTGGTTCAGAGTTCGCTGTGACCAGTCACTCCCTGTTGTTGTTTGAGTTGCAGCATCAAAACAATATTTGACCGGTCAGGCGATCAACAGCTGTACCGAAAGCGCGAACAAGGTTTACCCGGAAATCCCGTAGCAAAGGATCAGCAAATGGTTGCACCGAAGAGTCCAGACTGCATCAGCGAAAGTCTGGTTTTAAATAATCCTTGATCAGGAGAAGGGCTATGAAAGCAGTCGTATTTTATGACCAGGGCGACATTCGCCTGGACGATGTGCCGGAACCTGAACTACAGGCCTCCACGGACGCCATCGTACGGATAACTGCCAGCGCTATTTGCGGCACTGATCTGCATTTCCTGCGCGGCACCGTCGGCGGCATGAAGAAAGGCACGATCCTTGGTCATGAGGGCGTTGGAATTGTTGAACAGCTGGGCGAGGATGTGCGCAATCTTAAACCGGGGGATCGGGTGGTGATTGCCTCCACAATCGCCTGCGGCAATTGTTCCTATTGTCGTGCCGGTTATTACTCTCAATGCGATGAAGCAAACCCCAATGGCAAAAGTGCCGGCACCGCGTTTTTCGGTGGGCCGGAAAGCGCCGGATCCTTTGATGGTCTACAGGCCGACAAAGCGCGCATACCCTATGCCAATATCGGCTTGATTAAACTGCCTGATGCGGTCACTGATGATCAGGCAATTCTGCTTTCTGACGTATTTCCGACCGGTTATTTTGGCGCGGAAATGGCAGAGATCGACGAGGGTGACACCGTTGCGGTATTCGGTTGTGGGCCGGTCGGTCAATTTGCTATTGCCAGTGCAAAACTGTTCGGGGCTGCCAGAATTTTTGCGATTGATTGTCTTGAAGACCGTCTGGCCATGGCCTGTCAGCAGGGCGCTGAGACGATCAATTTCGACAAAGAGGATCCGATCGAGACTATCCGCCGCCTGACCGGAGGAATCGGTGTTGACCGGGCCATTGATGCGGTTGGTATTGATGCAGATGGCTGGATTAAAGTAAAGCTGAATCCCTCGGCCGACGCCAGTATGGAAAGCCATCTCGACGAAGCCATAGAGGAATCGTTTCCTGCCAGCGATCCACCCGCAATTAACGTTCCAGACTATCCTTGGGCAAAAAACCATGGCAATGACAGAAACTGATACACCCGTTCGGAGGGTCAACGACCGGCTACCGACTGTGCGTTCGCTGCGCGTCATGACGGCCAACCTGCACAAGGGCTTTACCTTCTTCAACCGGCGCTACATTCTGCCGGAACTGCGCGCGGCGGTGACCACCTTGTCTGCCGACCTGGTGTTTATGCAGGAAGTCATTGGTGCTCATCAAGGCCATGCCGAGCGTTATCCAGAATGGCAGGCAACACCCCAGTACGAATATTTGGCCGACACCATGTGGCCGGATTTCGCCTACGGCCGCAATGCGGTTTACCCGGATGGCGACCATGGCAATGCCTTGATGTCCAAATTCCCGATTCTGCGTCATCACAATCTCGATATTTCCGTTGCCACAACGCACGAGCAGCGCGGGCTGTTGCACTCGGTTCTTGATGTTCCCGGTCAGCCCGAAGTTCATGCCATCTGTGTGCATCTCGGGCTGCTGGACACACACCGCCGTAAGCAATTGCAGTTGTTGAATGCGCTGCTGGGCACCTTGCCGGCACGCGATCCCGTCATCGTAGCAGGCGATTTCAACGACTGGCGTCTGCGCGCCGATCAGCTGCTGGCCGGCTGCAATCTGCAGGAAGCCTTTGTGCATGCCAATGGCGTGCCGGCGAAGAGCTTTCCCGCGCGCTGGCCGCTGCTGTGCCTGGACCGGATTTATGTGCGTAATGCCACTACTCATTCCCCGGAAGTTCTGCACCGGCGCCCGTGGTCACATTTATCAGATCATGCGCCCCTGATTGTCGAGGTGCGCTTATGAAGTTCCCATGGCAGGAAGGCAACAGTGCAGAGCTGCTGATTAATGGCGAACAATTCTTCCCACGGGTGTTTGAAAGTATCCGTGCCGCCCGGAAGGAAGTGCTGGTCGAAACCTTTATTGTCTTTGCGGATGTGGTCGGTCTGGAACTGAAGGCAGCCTTGTTGCAGGCTGTTGCAAATGGTGCCCGCGTTGCAGTCACCGTGGATGGTTATGGAACGGCAAACCTGAACAACAGCTATATCGCTGAACTCACTGAAGCGGGCATCCATATGCAGGTATTCGATCCCAGACCACGGCTGCTTGGCATGCGTACCAATATGTTCCGGCGCCTGCATCGCAAGATTGTGGTGGTTGATGGCGAGGTGGCTTTTCTTGGTGGAATTAATTTTGGAGCTGACCATCTTGCGATCAATGGCGCAGTCAGCAAGCAGGATTATGCGGTGCAGGTGCGTGGTCCAATCGTCGCCGATATTCACAGAGCCTGTCTTGCCCTGCTTAAGCATACCTCGGCTATCACCGCGCTGCCCTCGCTGAGGCCGGTCACTCGTTTAGTCGGTAAGGCCCACGTGCTACTGGCAATCCGCGATAATGAAACGCACCCCACCGATATTGAAGAGCAGTACATCCGCGGCATCCGCTCAGCAAGCTATCGTCTGGTGATCGCTAATGCCTACTTCTTCCCCGGTTATCGAATCTTAAGAGAACTTCGTAACGCCGCACGAAGAGGCGTGCAGGTGACCCTGATTATGCAGGGGAAGCCCGATATGATCTGGGTGCAGATGTTTACTTCCCTGCTCTACAATTACCTGCTGCGCGAAGGTATCGCCATCTGGGAATATCATCCGCGACCGCTGCATGGCAAGGTGGCACTGGTCGACAGCGAATGGAGTACTGTCGGCTCCAGCAATCTTGACCCCCTGAGCATGTCATTGAACCTGGAGGCTAATCTGATAATTCGCGACCCGACCTTTAACCAGCAACTGCATGAGCACCTGATGGACTTGATCAAAACCGAATGTCGTCAAGTTCCTCCGCGTGTTCCAGCCCGGAGCTATTGGTGGGCGCCGCTGATCTTTCTAAGCTTCCACTTTTTACGCCATTTCCCGGCGATTGTCGGCTGGCTGCCAGCGCACACACAAATAGTGCAGACGCTCAGCGCCGATGATGCCCCGGCAGAAACAATCCCGGAGGAAACAGCTCCGGCACAAGCAAGCCCGGTAGAAACAGTCCCGGCAGCACAGTCTTACGCCACAACAAGGAGAAGCGCTGAATGACGAAACCTCGTTCAAACGCGAAGTTCAAACGCCTGAAGCAGATTGCCACACTGGTGTTTTTCATTTTGATTGCGGGATTGCTGTTCACGGTAATCCGCAATGTAGACTGGGCAGAGGTGAGTCTGGCACTGCGCGGTTACAGCAGTACCATGCTGGCTACTGCTATTGCAATTTCAGCACTCAGCTACTTTGTGTTCAGCAGCTATGATGTGCTGGGCCGCATCTATACCGGCCATCAGCTACCGCTGCGGCAGGTGTATCCACTGGCTTTCACCGTGTATGCGTTCAATCTGAATTTTGGTGCCTGGGTAGGCAGCCTGGCCCTGCGCTACCGGCTGTATTCACGCGCCGGGCTCGACATATCCACAATCACGCGCATTCTGACCATCAGCCTGATCAGCAACTGGCTGGGCTATATGCTGCTGGCTGGAACCGTGTTTTCCCTGCGCCTGATGGATCTGCCTGCCAACTGGCAGATTGGAGTTCCTGCGCTGCAGTTGATCGGCTTTGCGCTGCTGGCGGTATCATTCGCCTATCTGCTGGCCTGTCGCTTTTCCAAGCGGCGATCATGGCAGTGGCGGGACCATGAAATTATTCTGCCTTCGCTGCAATTCGCACTGCTGCAGGGGCTGCTGGGTGCAGTCAACTGGTCGTTAATGGCCGCACTGATTTATGTGCTGCTGCCTGAGCAGGCCTTTTACCCCTCTGTGCTCGGGGTGCTGCTGGTAAGCTCAATTGCCGGAGTAATCACTCATATTCCGGCAGGTCTGGGCGTACTGGAAGCGATCTTTCTGGCCCTGCTGCAACATCAGTTTGCTCCGAGTGTGCTGCTGGCCACACTGATTGTGTACCGGGCAGTGTATTTTTTGCTGCCGCTGGTGTTTGCGCTGATCTTCTATGTACTGCTGGAGCGACACGCAAAAATAAGCCAACCGGCCAAAGAAGAGCCTGCCTGAGTGGCTATCAGACCTCCTTGTCTGACAAGGGTCGCAGGATAAGACAGCCTAAGGGCGGTAGATCCAGCACCAGCGATACCGGCTGACCATGAGCCCCTTCATCCTGGGTAGCAAGCTCAATCAGCGTTCCCCCAGCCTGACTTTGGGCTTCCTGATGGCTTCCAGTGCCAGCGCCACTGCCGGCATTGGAACCGGCATATTGCTCGGCATCACTGTTCAGCAGCACGATCCACGCTCCTGGCTTCGGCACCCCGATTCGATAACTGCTGCGCGGGACTGGCGTGAAATTATGCACCACCAGCACAGGCGCTGCGCTTTCGCCAAACCGCAGCCAGGCATAAACGCTGTTGCCCGGATCGTCCCCGATCAGCCACTGAAAGCCGTTGCTGCGTTCGTCCCATTGATGCAAGGCCGCTTCCTGCCGATACAGATAATTAAGATCTTTGAGCAGTTTCTGCACGCCTTGATGGTCACTGTAGCGCAGCAGATACCAGTCCAGCTCGCGGTCATGATTCCATTCCCGCCAGGAGCCAAATTCGCAGCCCATAAACAATAATTTCTTGCCGGGATGAGTCCACATGAAACTCAGATACAGGCGCAGATTGGCAAATTTCTGCCAGCGATCACCGGGCATTTTGTCGAGCAGGGACCGCTTGCCATGCACCACTTCATCGTGTGAAATCGGCAAAATAAAATTTTCAGTGAAGGCGTACAGCAGACCAAAGGTGAGCTGGTGATGGTGGTAACGGCGGTTGACCGAATCTTCACTGATGTACTTCAAGGTATCGTGCATCCAGCCCATATTCCATTTGTAGTCAAAACCCAGACCGCCCTCCTGAGTCGGATGACTGACTCCCGGAAACGCAGTCGACTCCTCTGCGATAACCAGCGCCCCCGGTACCTCCATTTTCACCACATCGTTCAAATGACGCAGAAAATCGATCACCTCAAGATTCTCTCTGCCGCCGTATTTATTGGGAATCCACTCGTCCTGTTTGCGTGAATAATCGCGGTACAGCATCGAGGCCACGGCATCCACCCGCAACGCATCCACATGAAACTGACGCAGCCAGTGCAATGCCGAGGCCAGCATAAAACCATGAACCTCTATGCGCCCAAGATTGTAGATAGCGGTATCCCAGTCCTGATGAAAGCCTTCAAAAGGATGCTCGTATTCATACAGCGCGGTGCCATCAAAATGACTCAGACCATGCGCATCGGTGGGGAAATGACCTGGCACCCAATCGAGAATCACGCCGAGCCCGGCACCGTGACAGGCATCAACAAAGGCCGCGAATTCGGCGGGACTGCCAAAGCGGGCTGAGGGTGCAAACTGCGATAACACCTGATAGCCCCATGAGCCACCAAACGGGTGCTCCATGATTGGCATCAGTTCAATATGTGTAAAGCCAAGCTCTGTGACATAAGGGATCAGTCGCTCGCTCAGTTCCGACCAGTTGTACATGCGGCCATCACCATCTTCACGCTGCCAGGAGCCGGCATGCAATTCATAGATGGTCATGGCGGCACTGCGTTGCTGACGCTGCGGGCGTTGCTCTATCCACTCATGATCCTGCCACTGATGGTTCAACGGCTCTGCTACCACCGAGCCAGTGGCGGGCGGCGCTTCGGTGCGCAAGGCCATCGGGTCGGCGCGCAATGGCAGCACGCCATGCGGGCCCAGGATTTCGTATTTGTAGATCTCTCCGGGTTGCAGACGCGGAACAAAAAGCTCCCATATGCCAGCGGGATAACGCAGCCGCATCGGATGTCTGCGGCCATCCCAGCTGTTGAAGTGGCCAACAATAGAGACCCGCCGCGCATTGGGTGCCCACACGGCAAAGCGCACACCGCTAACGACTGCCACCGTCAGCACCTGAGCACCCAGACAGTGAGCAAGGTCGCGGTGGTTGCCTTCGGAAAACAGGTACATATCCATGTCGCCCAACAGCGGACCGAAGCTGTAAGGATCCTCTGTTTCCTGGATGCCACTGGCCCAGCGAATACGCAGCAGATAATCCTGCCCTTGCGCCAGCCGGCCGACAAACAAACCGGGAATCTGCGGCTGCTGCAATCGCTGCAGGGTTTCACCTGTATTCGAATCGATCAGCTCAAGCTCCAGGGCATCAGGCTGATAGCTGCGTACTACCAGCCCCTCTGCGTCAGCATGAGGGCCCAGTATGGAAAATGGATTGGCATGCTCTGCGCGCACCAGCGCCTGCGCATCCGCATCGCTGATGGTTAAATTCAGATCGCGGGCTTGGTGACTGCTCATGGTTGGTGTTTCCCCGGAAGCGTTTCAACCAGCTCCGCCAGGCCTTCCAGCGGAACGCTGATCCAGCGTGGACGGTGCTCGATTTCATAAATAATTTCGTAGGCCGCTTTTTCAATACTGAACAAGACTACTGCAGCGGCGTCACCCTCAGGATGCTGCCACGCGTGCGCTATTCCGGCGGTGGCGCTGCGGTAGGCGCTCAAAAACGCCTGCCGTGATGATGCCCGGTAACGCTGCACTATTTCCTGACGGGCTTCATTCGCCTTCTCAGAACTGTCTGTGCTTTGGGCCGTGCGCTGCGCCATCGCCATCGCATAATCGATGGACCGCAATACCCCACTAACGTCCTTATAGGGGCTGTGTTTAGCTCGGCGTTCCTCCAGCGAACGGGCGGGTTCGCCTTCGAAATCGATTATATAGGCATCACCAAGCACCACCAGCACCTGGCCCAGATGCAGGTCGCCATGCACCCGGATGCGCAGCCCTCCGATGGTCTGATGCGCTAGATCGTCTATATGAGACACAATGCTGCCACAACGCTGCTGCAATTTATCAAGCACCGCATTGCCGCTCTCATCGAGCTCACTGCGCTGCGTCTGCAGGGCATCCAATGCCGCATTGAACTGCTGTTGGATACTCTGCGACCATGCTTGCGCTTCAGCGGGTCCGGTGTGCTCCACTGCAAAGTCCGCATTATCGCCAGGATTCGAAAGTGCCACGTGCATTTCACCAAGACGCTGCCCCAGCAGGCTGGCAAAATTCTCCAGATCAAAAAGTGCATTGAACTGGCTCTCCAGCTGAGACAGACCGCCGGCCAGTTGATCGCGCACCGCCCGAGCCAGAATCACCTGCGTCCATTCCCAGGCATCGCCTTGATTGTCCAGATAGCTCTGCACCACCATCAATGCGAACACTTCACCTTCGGGACTCACCCGATGCACTTCTCCGAGCATTGCAGCACAATGACTGAAGCCCTGCCGGGTCAGGAAGGCGCCCATTTCCAGTTCGGGGTGTATACCACTTTGCACATGGCGGATCAATTTAAGCATCACTTTTTCACCAGCTATCACAGAACTGTTGGATTGCTCGGCAGAAACATAGCTTACTCCCAGATCAGTGCTGATATCCATGTCCGTGAGCAGTGCGCTGCCGGAGAATTCCACCACCCCGGCATCGGTGTCGATACGGCGGTCAGAGCGCAGGTTTGTTAACACCGTACGCACAAACTCTTCCACCGTGAAACCATCGGTTAAGTAGCCGACCTGGCGTCCACGTCTTACTCTGGCCATCGCCAGCTGCAGCGACAGCACCCCAGGTTCGTCTTCATTGATGTAGCCCAGCGGCAGCTGGTAATAATCAACCTTGTCGCCAATACGCACCTCAATCTCACTGAGCAGCACCGGATGGCTGTCGTGATCACCTCCAGCAAAGGGCAGTGCGTACATGACTCTCGCCTTAAGTCCGGCGCCGTCACCGGCGAACCAGCGACGTTTGGGCAGCCAGGCGGGCAGCGTTTCAGTTTCCAGAATCCGTCGCAGCGGCTCGTTCAACAGCTCCTGCAGACTGCGCTTCAGCACCAGCGTCGCCATTTCCGGCATGCGCTCGGGCGGTTCGATGTGCCAGCTGGGCATTTGCGTCTGCTCAGCCAGCAGAAACCAGTAGAAACCATAAGGCGGCAGAGTCAGCACATAGTGCAACTGACCAATCGGTGGAAACGCACTGCCACCGAGCATCTCTACCGGAACTTTACCTGCCAGCCAGTTCAGATCCAGCTCAACCGCCTGGGCCGCCCGCGACACATTGGCAACGCACAGGATAGTGGTGGTCTCAGCATTCTCTCCGGTGTACTCGCGCAGATAAGCAAGAATACGTCGATTTGGCGGGGCCAGCATTTTCAGAGTACCGCGTCCGAAAGCCTGCTGCTGTTTGCGTACATTCAACATGCGTCGGTACCAGTTGAGCAGCGAATGGGTATCACTGGACTGGGCTTCAACATTAATGGTCTGGAAGCCATAAAGGGGATCCTGAATCGGTGGCAGCACCAGACTGGCGGGATCACCGCGTGAAAATCCACCATTACGGTCGGTCGACCACTGCATCGGCGTGCGAACCCCATCGCGGTCGCCAATGAAAATATTATCGCCCATACCCAGCTCGTCACCGTAGTACAGGGTCGGCGTGCCCGGCATCGACAGCAGCAGACTGGTCAGCAGTTCTATGCGACGACGGTCTCTTTCAACCAGTGGCGCAAGG
>Ga0209284_10000864_pt1 | contig 48851 bp, 44 predicted proteins | sample FRY03_FD_187211 | JGI IMG/M metagenome (GOLD analysis project Ga0209284, IMG submission 187211) | Freshwater microbial communities from Lake Fryxell liftoff mats and glacier meltwater in Antarctica - FRY-03 (SPAdes) (version 2) | ecosystem: Environmental > Aquatic > Freshwater > Ice > Glacier...
GTCAGGTTTGCCGCGTCTGCCGGCAGCCGAATTGGAATCAGCGGTGCTCGACCAACTTCGTGGCATTCTGCGTTCGCCAGACTTGCTCGGCAACGTGCTGCCACTGGCGATAGCGCTGGACCCAACTCTGGACGAAGCAAAAGTCACCGTCGCCATGACTCGGCTCGACGCCATCTGGGACCAACTTTTCCCGGCCGAGCAGACCCGGATTGTCAGACTGCTGGTCGAGAAGGTGATCGTGTCACCCAACGATCTTGAAGTGCGACTACGGGCCAACGGCATCGAGCGACTGGTGCTGGAACTGCGTCCGGAAAAGGCTGAAGAACTGGATGCGGTGCCGGCATGAATGGGATCCTCATCCGCAAGACCGGCGCGACGGACGTCATGTCATCGAGTGATGGCAGATTGACCCTGTCGGTGCCAATTCAGTTCAAGCGGCGCGGCGGACGCAAGCAAGTCACGCTGCCCGATGGCAAGGTTGGCAAGCCCCGCCCATGGGACATGGCCGCCACGGCGTTGCAACTGGCGCTGGCCAGGGGTCATCGCTGGTTGGCCATGCTGGAGTCCGGCGAGGCCAAATCGCTACGTCAGATCGCGTCGCTGGAGGGCGTCGACAACAGCTACGTGAGCAGGATGGTCAACCTCACCACGCTTGCGCCAGACATCGTTGACGCCATCTTGCAGAACGAATTGCCTGACCACCTCACGCTGTTTGATCTGGCGGTGGATCCTCCTGCGTTGTGGGAAAAACAGTGGGACCGGGTTCGATCGGTACTCGCAGACGCAGACGCCGACGCGGTCGTTTGCGGAATCGCGTAAAGCCAGCCAGCAAGTCTGGCAGGCCAGGAGATCGCCCAACAGGTTTGGCCTACCAGCCCCCAAACTATGGATAAAAGTAAGGTTTTGGCTCAGGCACGGCGTGCATCAAGTCGTCACTCGCCCAGTCGGGCTGGCCCTTGGGCCAGAAGTTCGGTGACTCGCGCCGCAGCAAGTCTTCTACATCCTGTGCGTCTTCAGGCCGCAAAGGCCGATTGGATTGGCCATACAGGTCGATCGCGCCTTCGGGCTGGATCGCCGCCGTGCCGAGAGGCTCGTTGGTGTCAGATCGCCGGACCGAAAAGATCGCGGCAGTGCTGGCTACCAGGTGATCGCGCCAAGCGTGCACGCAATGGGACATCGCGCGCCCCTCCTCCAGCAGCGACGCCGACGTGGTCAGGCGCAAAAGCTGGATGTCGCCCGCAGATAGCGGCGCCGGCACCGGGGCCCGGCCCAAGCCAGTCAACGCGTCCCAATGTCGAGCCGCTTCCAGTTGGCTGTGGAACTGCGCCGCCTGCGCCGACAGCGCCCATCGAAGCCACCACTTCCATCCGCCCGTCACGGCGGGAGGCAGCGCCGCCGCCGGCAAGTTCAAGAGCAGAAACAACGTGCCTTCGAGTTTGTCGAACAAGTCTTCACGCGCAGCCTCGTCACAGGCGTCCATCCAGGCCCGCTGATGCGCGGCCAGTAGGCCAGCACCCCAAGGGGTGGCGTACACCCTCGAGACAGCCGCATATCCGTGCAGCGCCCGCAGCCCGAACAGCCAACCTACCGGCGGGCTGACTGGCAAGTCCAGCGTCTGCAGCAGATCGATCCAATCAGCCAGCGGGTTCATCTCGAAGCACTGTCCGTGCGCCGTCAGCGCATCGATGGTTGCCGCGTCGAATCGGTGCATCGTGCGCCACAAGCGCGGCGATCGTTGGCCACCGGCAAGGAAAGCGCGCTTCAGCGCCTGCTTGGGCTCTGCGAGGCCCGCGCCTTCGGGCAGGAGCAGTGAATATAGCCTCAACAACTGTGGCGCCTCGCGTTCGAGCGTCAACAGGTTCGCGCAGTCGGCGAGACAGCGGTTGTGGTCGCCCAGGAAGACGGCGTCGGGCCCCGTCTCGTGCTGTGTGGTGGCTCGGACCAGGCGCACCACATCTGCATCGAGCGCCAGAACCTGCTCCTTGACGCGCCACATGCGCTGCAACGTGCCGTCTGCAATCCAGCGCTCCTCCATAACGACCTTCAGGCGCTGCACTTGTCTGTTCACTTGTGCCAGCGGCAGTCCGGCCAGACGGGCCCACGACTCGGCGTGCGTGAGGATCACCCAGACAAGAAATCCCCGCTGCTCCTTCGCGCCGAAGAGCAGGCAGCCCTGATAGATCGCGCGTTCGCGGTACAGGTATCGGCCGCGACGAACCAGCGCGTAGACCGTGACCGCGCCCGTGCGTTGATCAATGCGAAAGCCGCAGTGGTCCTGCATGTCCACGCCGCGAAAGTTGGCGTCCTCCCACACTTTCGCCGGATCCATGACCATGCGCCAGAGGTGGTCGTGGGCAATCTGCCACCAGCGCACCAGCGGATACCGGCTGGTGCCCACGTGCTTTCGCTGCACATGCTGCGGCAAGGTTCGATCGTGCGTCGCGTTGGCTATCCGGCGTCGCGCGCCTGATCGCCCCGTCATGCCGTTGTTCGCGGTGGACACCGCAGCCGTCTTGGCCGGAGGCTGGGGGGAGCCTCGTGCGACTTCGATGCAGATGGACTGTGCGAGCATGTTCAGTCTTCTTGTAGGTCAATGCCTTGCCTGCATCGCAGCCACAGCCGCTGCCACTGGGCAGCATTTGCAATCAGCGATGAGGGCCACGTGCCCGCCACGATCCGAAACGGGGAGCGCGCGCCACTCTCTCAGCCGGGCATCTCAACCCGCTGATTCATCTCCAACAGCAGCGGTCGTATTCAAGCTTTCCACTGCGTTTTCAGTGGCTCAAACCGGCTGTTGAAATGGCTTGGAACGAGGCGTAAAACGCCTTACTTTTCACAAGTGAATTATGCTCCTAGTACGTCAAAAAATCAATTTCTGACAAGCACTTAGGCGAATTCATCGAGTGCTTTTCGATCGCGCGAAATGCGCGATCCTGATGCCGCTACACGCATCTAAGCAAGCCACTATTGACGAGCAATGCTGGCGTCGCCGACACTGAACGCGGGTCCCCGCGCAATCCAACTTTTGGCCACGAACGGTAAGGCCAGCGACGGAGATCCTGTTGATTCTGCGAATTGACTTGGACCAGATGCTCACAGTGCCGTGTAGTCAACTGCATTGCCACGCCGAGTGAAGCTCGACATCGGTCAGGTCAAGGTCAAGGTCAAGGTCAAGGTCAAGGTCAAGGTCAAGGTCAAACAGATCGTCTTCGTGGAAGAGTCCGGTCAAAGTCATCCAATACGCGGCCAGTAGTTGACTTGTACGCACCACCCAAGGATCTGGCGGAGCGCAACTTTAATATTCTAAAAAGCACTACAAACAAGCAGTACATATATCCAAATTGTCTATTGATTAGATGTTATATCGTTGATATCGACAGAAATTTGATTAGAATTCAACCCATGGATATCAATGACGTAACACAAACCGACAAAATCATGGCAACTGAACAAAACACCGACAACATCGAAACCGGTTTCCCCATTCCTTTCACAAAGGAGGTCCTGAAGCAAGACATCCTCAACGTGATCCTGGTGCTGGCGAATATGTTCCATTTCGCATTTTTTCGGGATCTCAATACTGGTTCACAAATTTGGGAACTTCTCAGTAAACGTCCTCTGGACTACGCAGGCGCTATCGGTGATCCGGATATGACACCGGAAGCACTTGGTCTAAGTTTCCAAGATGTTGAAAACATGGCAATCAGTGAAGATCTCCTTGAGTTTTACGACTTTGGAGTACATGGAATAGTCGATACCACCAAGCCCAGCCAAGATGACTCCGAATCAAGTGGAAATTGGTTATCACGGATCTTGGTCGACCTAAAAGGATCGCACTTCCTTGAGGACTGGAGTGGATACACACACCTCAAACATGGGGAGTCTATTGATCGGTGCATCCATACGCTTGAGCTTGCAAATGCACGAATGATGCTTGAGGGAGGAAGCGAAGGATTCTTCTTGGGCCACCAAGATAAAGTGCTCACTATTCGACAAATGGCCTTGCTCTCGGGTATGACCGAGGCCAGCATCCGCACCCTGTCAGGTCCGAACCGAAACAACCGACTGATTACAAAAAAGGACGGGTCCAGTACCTACGTGGAGATTGCGGACGCAGTGGCATGGTTGATTTCTAAGGGACGATACATCACCATTAAGCGAACCGTGGGACGCGGCGCGGAAATTTTCACCAATCGGAAAATGTTCTCCGCGGACGAATTTGAAGAGGCCATCGAGTTCCGACGCGCTTACTTGAGCGACGAAATCGGATCAGAGTCTGTCAACGCCCGTCTTGAGAAAACAGGACTTAGGAAAGTTACCGTCAAGTCTGATCATTCCCCAGTTACATGGCAGGTGATCGGTTCAGATCAACTTTTGAACACCGAGTTGATGAAACGGCTCGGGGAGGCACTTCAACTTCCACCTGACACTTTCGCCCTTCGCGCCGCAGAAGCGGTTATGCACGAAAAGTTGCGCGAAGTGGAGCAGCAGCTCAAACAAATCAGCCAACCACAACAGTAGGAGGTAATCATGAATTTGAGTCGCCACGCCAAACAACGCAGTCAGCAACGCGCCATCCCACCCATGTTGATTGATTTACTAATTCAATTCGGTGCCAGTGAGAGGGCCGGAACTGGCGTGTCGAAGGTCTATTTTGACAAAGCCTCCCGTCGCCGAGTGAAGGCGTACGCCGGCCCGCTTGCGAGGCTTCTGGATGAGCATCTCGACATTTACGCGGTGGTGACCGATGACATGACGGTGATAACGACGGGCCACCGAACAACAAAGATATGGACACACTAAAAATGCTGCCACTACGCCAGATTTTTGTTGACACCGAAACAACGGGCCTCAGCTCAAAAGCCGGACACCGTATCGTTGAACTCGCAGCTGTTGAAGTCGTCAATGGCCAAATGACCGGCAGGAAGTTTCACACCTACCTGAACCCGGAACGCTCAATTGATGTCTACGCAGAACGTGTACATGGCCTCACCGCGGCCTTCTTGCAGGACAAGCCCCGGTTTTCTGACGTCGTCAATGAGTTCATCGAATTCGTCCGCGGCTCAGAATGCCTGATGCACAACGCTCCATTTGATTCCGGATTCATTGACGCAGAACTTCATGGCATCAATAAATCCGAACGACTTTGTACCTTGTCTAAGATCGTATGCACCGTTGACTTGGCGAAGCAGAAGTATCCCGGTGAATCAGTTTCGCTGGACTCCCTGATCGCCAAGACCGGGAATAGCCGGCGTGGAAATCATTCTGCTCTTCAGGATGCTGAACTGCTCGTAAATGTTTATCACCGACTACTCATCGCCTCTGCTGAAGGGAAATCCATGTCTTCTTTAACCAATGCAGGAAATATGCTCAACTCTTCAAACAACGCCTTCAGCAGTTCTACAGCTGTCCCGAATCGCTCAGGCATCACCCCTGAACGTTTGGGTATGGAGAAAACTATCGAACTGACCTCGGGGCGCAAGGAGACTTTTTACTATCGGCAGCAACACAAGCGCATCATTGATCACAGGGTTGTTAACGAGCGCCGATGGACGAAAGTGGCGGGGCCGCTCCTTTATTCAGTGGCTGACGCATCAGGACTCGTCCGATACATTGGCAAATGGGAATCTGCCACCGCGCTCTATAGCCGCTGGTTGCGCCATGACACGATTCACCATCAGGAGCGTGCCCGCAATATCTACCTACAGGAACTCGATGCTGGTCGTGGTCCGTTGTCTGTATGGTCAGTTTCAGTCGACGAGATCAAGGGGAGATTCCCTTCGTCTGCCGCAAAAATGCCAGCCAAGGATCTCGCTGCTGCTCTTGAAGCGCTGTGGATTGGGCGCTGGAAAGAGCAACTGGCATGGAACCACCGAACGGAAACTGTTCCAAGTGGATTTGATGATGGCGGATTTTGGAACTCCTAATGTCCGACCAAGCGAAGACCCAATAACTAAGTCAGCAGTCGGTCGACCCGCATCACCGCAATCCAATCAAATCAACACATGAACTATCAATCAAGCACCATCGGAGCGATCCTTTCACGCATTAACCAAGATGTCTTGATTCCTGGGATCCAGCGACCCTATGTGTGGGAACCTGAGCAAATCGTGAAGCTGTTCGATTCGCTGATGCGCGGCTACCCGATAAATTCATTTCTGTTTTGGGAGTTGCAACCCGAGAACTTTGGAGACTGGGATGTGTACAAGTTTGTACGCCGGTTTCGGCAGGGTGACATTCACAATGATGCGGCGGCACCCAGTACCGAGCGGCCTGCTGTATTAGTGCTCGACGGCCAGCAAAGGCTAACTTCTCTGCTGATTGGTCTGCTGGGCAGCTACACCATGCGGCTCAAAAATGCCCGCAGAGCGAGCGAATCATCGTGGTTTGAGGATGCGCTATATCTGGATTTGCTACAAAGGGCCGAGGACTCTGATGACGCAGATCCAGACGAAGCGGCAGTCCGAGATACCTACTACGGCTTCAAGTTCCTAGCCAAGGAAAAGTCACCGGCGCCGACTAAAAAGCATATATGGTTTCGTGTCGCGGACATCATGGGAATAACGAACAGAAGCCAAATTGATGTTGCAGTTGACCAACTTCTAGCTGGGCAGCTCGATCTCACTCCCGCCATCGAAGACATGGTGCGAACCAACCTTCATCGGCTTTTTGAAGTTGTCTGGACTGAAGACAGCATCTGCTACTACTTGGAACGTGACCAGCAATATGAAAAAGTCCTCGATATTTTTATACGAGCGAACGACGGCGGCACAAAGCTGAGCAAGAGCGATTTGCTTATGTCCATGATCACTCTTCGATGGGAGAACCTCCATGCCCGGGATGTTACTGAGGAGCTGGTTTATCACCTTCGAGAAGTACTGGAGCAGGACAAAAATTTCGATCGGGACTTCCTGTTGCGTTCAGGACTGTTTTTTAACGACCTCAATTTCGCGTTCAAGGTGGGCAATTTCACTCCACGTAATATTGCGATCATTGAAAGGACTTGGCGTGAAGTTGACAAAGCTTTGCGCTTGAGTGCCGACCTTTTCCGGCGGGCTCAAATTACCGGTAGCAATTTGATTGCGGCAAACGCTGTCATGCTCGTCGGATGCTACTTCTATAAGCGCAACAGGGGCATCCCATTGCAAGACTGGATGTGCCCCGCCGCTCAAGAGGAGTTGATTAGAAAGTGGGTGGTGTCAGTTCTCTTTCACGGTGTCCTTGGCGGGGCTGCCAATGTCACCATGGAGCTATTCCGCAGGGTGATCAACGAGCAATTGCTGTGTCGCGACGACTTTCCTGCCCAGGCCTTGGTGGCGAATCTCACCCGCCGAGGTCGGGTTATGGATTTCAACAAGGAGACTTCCGACCGGTTTGTTGCCATTGATGGGAAAGGTCGCCTTGGCAAGCCAGCTATCAGTCTCCTGTACGATCGAACGGACTGGTCAGGTGAGCACTGGGTATTGACGCAGATCGTTCCATCCTACCGATTAGACGATGACCGGCTGTCCTCCGTGGGTGTTCCGATTTCTGAGATCCCTCAGTTCAAAAGTTGGGGGAGTCGACTGGCGAATTACATTTTGCTGAGCCAAGAGGATGCACGCGAGTATCACCAACTCGACTTTGAAGATTGGATCTCAAGTCGATCTGACGCATGGCTCAAGGAGCATCTGCTACCAAGCAATTTTGCGCTGTATCACGAGCGATGCTTTCTTGACTTCATTGAGGCGCGTACCAACCTAATCTGCGCACGCATGTCCTCGCTTTTCAAACTCCTTGATGAAGAACCAGAAATTCAGAAAGTACAAGTTGTTTAGTATGGGCCGAGGTTGAGACCACCAACGCCCTAGTAAACGGGTACCAATGCTGAAAATCAACCGCTTGATTAGTCCGCGCGTAACTTGTTGATTTCTATCATTGTGGCCAGCGCCCTTTGCGGACTTCGGGCCTTCCGAGACTCCCATGTCGCGGAGACTATTGGCCTACGGAGAGCAGAAAGTGACCATGACGGGGCCTACCGGTCTCAGGGCGAAGTCCGCAAGAACCCGCGTGAACCCCACGGAACACGCGGGGACAGACGAAAAAAATCCAACCAGCGAACTGGTTGGATTTTCAATATGGTGGAGCTGGGGGGATTTGAACCCCCGTCCGCAAGCCATCTTCGAGCAGATCTACATGTTTAGTGGTCTGATTTAAGTCTCGCCTCCTGTATCGCGCAGCCACACGCTATACCGAACGCCAGTACCCTATTATCTCGCCCCATACCAAGGTACCCGGTACAAAGCCAGCCGATGTGAATAACCTTACAGCCTGGACGTCACGACCTTGCGATCACGACACCCTTGCCCAGCCCACCGGCCTGCTGTTGTAAGGCTCACTGGTTATTAAGCAGCGAGTGCGAAACGTTCGTCGTTTGCAGTTAGTTTTTTGAACCAAGATTTACGAGCGTAGTCCGTGCTCGACATGCACCACAGCGATTCCGTACCCACGTCGAAACCAATGCAGCCCCTCAACCACTATTTTAGGCCGATCCGAGCAATTGCAACAGGTCCAGCGGATTTTCTATCGACGCATGTGCGCGCCACTGCGTGATATCGGTCTGCACACCCAGGTAACCGTAGGTGGCAGCGACCGTTGCCATGCCAGCGGCCAGGCCCGCAACGATGTCGCGCTCATCATCTCCGACATAAACGCATCGATCCGGCGCGATGCCCATACGGCGTGCAGCCTCGAACAGCGGCTCCGGATGCGGTTTGGCATGGGGCGTGGTGTCGCCGCTGATGACCACGCTGGCCGATGCGAACAACGGCATCGCCCGGGTCAGCGGATCCGTGAATCGGGCCGACTTGTTGGTCACGACACCCCAGCGCAGGCCGCGTTGACACAATTGCGCGATCAGGGAGTCAACCCCGTCGAATGCATAGGTCTGCTGCGTCATGCATCGCTCGTAGTTAGCAAAGAACTCCTCCTTGAGTTCGGCGAACTGGGCATCGTCCGGCCCCATGCCGAACCCCACCGACAACATGCCGCGGGCACCGGCGCCTGCCATCGGTCGGTACTGTGACAGCGGCAGGGACGGCAGGCCACGCTGCACGCGCATCAGGTCGGCGGCCGCACCCAGGTCCGGTGCACTGTCGATCAGCGTGCCATCGAGGTCGAACAGCACCGCGTCGACTTGTTCCATCGGCAGCATCAGACGCCCCATCAGCTGTTCTCCAATGGCTTGCGGGTCGCGAGAAGGTAGTTCACGCTGGTATCGGCGCTGAGCCAGTAGCGCTGCGTCAAGGGGTTGTACTCCATGCCACGGGTCTGGCGCAATTCAAGGCCACTGTCGCGGCAGTAGTGCGCCAATTCGCTCGGACGGATCAGCCGGTCATAACTGTGCGTGCCTTTGGGCAACAGGTTAAGCAGGTACTCCGCACCGACGATGGCAAACATGAACGACTTGGCATTGCGGTTGAGCGTCGAGAAAAACACCCAGCCGCCCGGCTTCACCAACTCGGAGCAGGCCTGCACGATGGCGCCGGGGTCAGGCACATGCTCGAGCATTTCCATGCAGGTCACCACGTCGTACTGCCCGGGCTGCTCGCGTGCAAGATCCTCGGCGCTGACCTCGCGATAGTCCACGTTGGGTGTCTGGGCCTCGAGCGCATGCAGCTGCGCAACGCGCAGTGGCTTGGTCGCCAGGTCAATGCCCAGCACCTGCGCTCCACGGCGGGCCATGGAGTCTGCCAGGATGCCACCACCACATCCGACATCCAGCACAGCCATGCCTTGCAGCGGGCATGTGGACGCAATCCAGTCCAGGCGCAATGGATTGATCTGGTGCAAGGGACGGAACTCACTGTCCTCATCCCACCAGCGATGGGCAAGGTCGGAAAACTTGGCCAACTCGGCCGGATCCACATTTACACGGGTATTCATGCTGTGATTATCGACAACTGGCAGGCGGATTCCACGACAAGGCAATTTCCACTTGTGGACCTCAAAACAAAAACCCCGCCGAAGCGGGGTTTGCGCGGGCACCCTGTGAAGAGCGCCCTATTTGCCCAACAAGATTACTTGTTGCTGCGGGTACCGACGACTTCGATCTCCACGCGGCGGTTCTTGGCGCGACCTTCTTTGGTCTTGTTGTCAGCCACTGGCTGCTTCTCGCCCTTGCCTTCGGTGTAGACACGGTTCTTTTCGATACCGTTGGACACCAGATAAGCCTTGACAGCTTCCGAGCGCTTCATCGACAGGCCTTGGTTGTAGGCATCCGAACCGACGGCGTCGGTGTGGCCCACGGCGATCACGACTTCCAGGTTGATGCCCTTGACCTTGCTGATCAGATCGTCTAGCTTGGCTTTGCCTTCTGGCTTGAGCACCGACTTGTCGAAGTCGAAGAACGCGTCAGCAGCGTAGGTGACCTTGGTCGCGGCTGGCGCCTTAGGCGCAGCAGCACGGGCTGCCGGAGCAGGTGCAGCTCTGGGTGCAGGTGCAGCAGCACGCGGAGCGGGTGCAGCAGCACGCGGAGCGGGTGCAGCAGCACGCGGAGCGGGTGCAGCAGCTTTAGGAGCCGGAGCAGCAGCCTTTGGGGCCACAATCGCGCCATCGCAACCCACTGCGGCGGTAGCCGGGGTCCAGGCGGAATCACGCCAGCAGAGGTCGTTGCTGCCGTTTTTCCAGACGGCATCGCCGGCGCCACTGCGCCAGTTGTCAACAGACTGTGCGCCGGCGGCAGTTGCGAGCGCCACGGTAGCGAACAGCATAGCCACTTTATTCAAATTCTTCATGATTCTCCTTGTCGAGACATTAGCCGCAGCGGCGCTGCGAAGCGTTGGACGCGCCAGGCGATCGCCACCAAGCGCATGGGGGGATTGTGCCATACACGATCTGTCAAACAAAGGCTGGGAGGCGCTTCGAATGTAGGAAATCCGCCCGTCCAGCGTCATCTGTTGCCATATTGCGACAGCCCCTTGCCCCTAAAATCGACGCTTTCCGCCGTAAGACATCCCCATGACCCAGTTCGCCAAAGAAACCCTGCCCATCAGTCTGGAAGAGGAAATGCGGCGCAGCTACCTCGATTACGCAATGAGCGTGATCGTGGGGCGGGCCCTTCCTGACGCCCGCGATGGACTCAAGCCTGTGCACAGGCGCGCCCTGTTCGCGATGCATGAGCTCAATAATGACTGGAACCGGCCTTACAAGAAGTCGGCCCGTATCGTCGGCGACGTCATCGGCAAGTACCACCCGCATGGAGACCAGTCGGTCTACGACACGATCGTGCGCATGGCGCAAGATTTTTCGATGCGCCACATGCTGGTCGACGGCCAGGGCAACTTCGGCTCGGTCGATGGCGACAACGCCGCCGCGATGCGATACACCGAGATCCGGCTGTCCAAGATCACGCATGAGATGTTGGCAGACATCGACAAGGAGACCGTGGACTTCGGGCCCAACTACGACGGCTCGGAAAAAGAACCGCTGGTTCTGCCCAGCAAGCTGCCCAACCTGCTGGTCAACGGCTCCGGTGGTATTGCGGTGGGTATGGCGACGAACATTCCGCCACACAACCTCAACGAGGTGGTGGACGCCTGCCTGCACATGCTGCGCCACCCCGACGCGACGGTCGACGACCTGATGGAGATCATTCCGGCGCCGGACTTCCCCACAGGCGGCATCATTTACGGCATCAACGGTGTCAAGGATGGTTATCGCACCGGGCGCGGCCGCGTCGTGATGCGGGCGAAGTGCCATTTCGAAGATATTGACCGCGGTCAACGGCAGGCCATCATCGTTGACGAGCTGCCCTATCAGGTCAACAAGAAGACGCTGCAAGAGCGCATGGCCGACCTGGTGCACGAGAAGAAGATTGAAGGCATCAGCCACATCCAGGACGAAAGCGACAAGTCCGGCATGCGCCTGGTGATCGAGCTCAAACGCGGCGAGGTGCCCGAGGTCGTGCTGAACAATCTGTACAAGCAGACCCAGTTGCAGGACACGTTCGGCGTCAACATGGTGGCGCTGATCAACGGGCAACCGAAGTTGTGCAATCTGCGCGACCTGATCGAGGTATTCCTGGATCACCGGCGCGAAGTGGTCACGCGCCGCACCGTGTTCAACCTGCGCAAGGCGCGCGAACGCGGCCATGTGCTCGAAGGCCTGGCAGTGGCGCTGGCCAACATCGACGAATTCATCGCCATCATCCGCAATGCGCCGACGCCGCCGGTAGCCAAGACCGAATTGATGGCCCGCTCGTGGGACAGCAAACTGGTACGCGAAATGCTGACCCGCAGCCGCGCCGATGGCGGCGTGGTCAACGCCGACGACTACCGCCCCGAAGCCATGGACAAGGCCTACGGCATGGGCTCCGACGGCCTGTACCGCCTGAGCGACACGCAGGCACAGGAAATCCTGCAGATGCGCCTGCAGCGCCTGACCGGTCTGGAGCAGGACAAGATCGTCGCCGAATACAAGGATGTGATGACCGAGATCGAGGACCTGCTCGACATCCTAGCCAAACCCGAGCGCGTATCGACCATCATTTCTGATGAACTCGGCCACATCAAGCAGGAGTTCGGCCAAACCAAGATGGGCGCACGCCGCAGCCTGATAGAACACAGCTCATTCGACCTGAGCACCGAAGACCTGATCACGCCCACCGACATGGTGGTCACGCTGAGCCACAGTGGCTACATCAAGAGCCAGCCCCTGTCCGAATACCGGGCCCAGAAGCGCGGCGGACGCGGCAAACAGGCAACAGCTACCAAGGAAGACGACTGGATCGACCAGTTGTTCATCGCCAACACGCACGACTACATTCTGTGCTTCTCCAACCGCGGCCGGCTCTACTGGCTCAAGGTCTGGGAAGCGCCTCAGGGTTCGCGCGGATCGCGCGGGCGCCCGATCATCAACATGTTCCCGCTGCAGGAAGGTGAAAAAATCACCGTCGTGCTGCCGCTGACCGGCGAAAAACGCAGCTTCCCGCCAGACGCCTATGTATTCATGGCGACCAGCATGGGCACGGTCAAGAAGACCGCACTGGACGAATTCAGCAACCCGCGCAAGGCCGGCATCATCGCTGTCGACCTGGATCCGGGTGACTACCTGATCGGCGCCGCCCTGACAGACGGTGCCCATGACGTGATGCTGTTCTCTGACGGCGGCAAGGCCGTGCGTTTTGACGAAAACGATGTGCGTCCGATGGGCCGCACGGCCCGCGGCGTGCGCGGCATGATGCTCGAAGATGGGCAAACCGTGATTGCCATGCTGGTGGCGGAAGACGAGCAGCAATCAGTGCTGACCGCCACCGAGAACGGCTACGGCAAACGCACCAGCATCACCGAGTACACGCGCCACGGGCGTGGCACCAAAGGCATGATCGCGATCCAGCAAAGCGGACGCAACGGCAAGGTCGTCGCTGCCACGCTGGTGCATGCTGACGACGAGATCATGTTGATCACTGACAAGGGGGTGCTGGTTCGCACCCGCGTCAGCGAGATCCGCGAACTCGGCCGTGCCACCCAGGGCGTGACACTGATCGGACTGGACGACGGCTCGTCACTCAGTGGCCTGCAGCGCCTGGTTGAAAACGACGCGAACGACACCACTGACGACGGAGAAGACGCCGCTCCAGAAGCGGGCGGCGAGGCCACCTGACCAGTGATCGGACAACGCGCCGCGACAAGCACACCTGACAACCCTGAGCCTGAGAGATCGGCGGCGATTGATGCAACGACCCTATAACTTCTCCGCCGGCCCGGCTGCAATCGCCACCGAGGTATTGCAACAGGCCGCCGACGAGATGCTGGACTGGCCCGATGCCCAGGGACGGCGCTCCGGCATGGGCGTGATGGAGATGAGCCATCGCGGCAAGGAGTTCGTCTCGATTTACGAAGCCGCCGAGGCCGGCCTGCGCGAATTGCTCACCGTCCCAAAGAACTTCCGCATTCTGTTCATGCAAGGCGGCGGGCTGGGCGAAAACGCCATCGTGCCGATGAACCTGGCCGGCCGGCTCCACACCGATGCGTCGCAGGCGGTCACGAACTTCGTCGTCACCGGCGGCTGGAGCCAGAAGTCGCAAGCGGAAGCGGGCAAATACAGTCGCTCCAGGGTCGCGGCCAGCAATGCGCCCGACGGCCACATCCGCATTCCGGACCCGGCGAGCTGGCAGCTCGACTCCGACGCCGCCTACGTTCACATTTGCAGCAACGAGACCATCCACGGCGTCGAATATCAGTCGCTGCCGGACCTGGCTGCGCTGGGCTGCCAGGCTCCGCTGGTGGTCGATTTTTCGTCCCATGTCGCATCCCGGCCGGTGGACTGGTCGCGCGTTGGTCTGGCGTTTGCCGGCGCTCAGAAGAACCTGGGACCCGCCGGGCTGACCGTTGTCGTGGTGCGCGACGACCTGCTCGGCCACGCACTGGCGTTGTGCCCGAGCGCCTTCCATTACAAGCTGGTCAACGACAACCAGTCGATGTACAACACGCCCCCGACCTACGCCATCTACATCGCCGGCCTGGTGTTCCAGTGGATCCGGCGTCAGGGCGGCATTGCGGCGATGGAGCAGCGCAATATCGCCAAAGCGCTGTTGCTGTATCAAGCAATCGATGACTCGCAGCTCTACGAGAACCGCGTCGAACCGAGCTGCCGATCGCGCATGAACGTCCCGTTTTTCTTGAAAGACGCCACGCGCAACGATGCGTTCCTGACCGGGGCGCGTGAAAGCGGCCTGCTGTCGCTCAAGGGGCATAAGTCGCTGGGCGGCATGCGCGCCAGCATTTACAACGCCATGCCACTCGAAGGCGTGCAGGCGCTGGTCGCCTACATGCGAGAATTTGAACGCACTGCCGCCTGAACCGCCCCGCCCCCACACCGAACCCATGACCAGAACCCTGCCGGAGCTCCGGACCGCGATCGACGATGTCGACAAGGAATTGCTTGCCCTGATCAACCGGCGTGCCTCGCTGGCGCTTGAGGTCGGCGAGATCAAACGTCAGGAGGGTTCGACAGTATTCCGACCGGAGCGCGAGGCGCAGGTAATCCGCAGCCTGCAGGACGGCAACCCCGGACCGATCAAGGCCGAGGGCATTACCAACGTGTGGCGCGAGATCATGTCGTCGTGTCGCGCACTGGAGGCGCGTCAGCGCATCGCCTACCTCGGCCCGGCGGGAACCTTCAGTGAACAGGCGGCGGTGCAATTCTTCGGCTCGAGCTTCGAGCATGTGCAGTGTGCGAACTTCGATGAGATCTTCCATGCCACCGCAGGTGGACGTGCCGACTTCGGCGTGGTTCCGGTCGAGAACAATACCGAAGGCGTAGTGGCGCGCTCGCTCGATCTGCTGCTGCACTCGCCGCTGCATATCGTAGGCGAGGCCAGCCTGCTGGTACGCCACCATCTGATGCGCACGCAGAACGCGCTGGACGGCATCGAAGTCGTGCTGGCCCATCCGCAAGCACTGGCCCAGTGCCACGCCTGGCTCGGCGCCCATCTACCGAACGCGGAGCGCCGTGCGGCGTCGAGCAATGCCGAGGGCGCGCGTCTGGCGGCAACTAATCCGACCTGGGCCGCCATTGCCAGCGAACGCGCGGCCTCCGAGTTCGGCCTGCATCTGGTGGCCAGCTCGATTCAGGACGACATCCACAACCGCACACGCTTTAGCGTCGTGTGCTTGCCGCAGGTCATGGCGGTACCGCCCGCATCGGGCAATGACCGTATCAGTCTGGTTGTGTCCGTACCCAACCAGCCTGGCGCCGTGCATGACCTGCTGGTGCCGCTCAAGCGACATGACGTCTCGATGACCCGGTTCGAGTCCCGGCCTGCCCGGTCCGGCCAGTGGGACTATTTCTTCTACATCGACATCCAGGGCCACCCTGGCCAGGCCAACGTCGCGGCGGCCCTGAAGGAGCTTCAAGGCCTGTGCGAGTTTTACAAAATGCTGGGTGCCTACCCGGCAGCCCCCCAATGATTCCTTTGACCACACTGCCCCATGTTTGAACAACTAGGCCTGATTGGCTGCGGCCTCATGGGCGGCTCTTTCGCCCTCGCACTCAAGCGCGCAGGCCTTGTCAAGCGGGTGGTCGGTTACAGCAAGTCGCCTACAACCACCGAGCGGGCCCGTCAAATGGGCGTTATTGACGTGGAGGCGCCGTCCGCCCTGCTGGCGGTGTCTGGCGCCGACATCGTGCTGCTGGCCGTTCCAGTGGCGTCGACCGAGAGCAGTTTCAAGGCCATCAAGCACCTGATCACGCCCCAGATGCTGATCATGGATGTCGGCTCGACCAAACGCGAGGTGATCGATGCGGCCCGCCGCGCCTTGCGCGAGCAGATCGGCTGCTTCGTTCCGGCGCATCCGATTGCCGGTAAGGAGTTGTCGGGTGTGGAAAACGCCGATGCCGACCTTTACATGGGCCGCCAGGTGGTGCTCACGCCGATTGAACGCACCAACACGATCCAGATTCAGCAGGCAGTGGACGTCTGGTCCGCGCTGGGCTGCCGCGTGGTGCGCATGGCGCCCGAGGCGCACGATGCGGCTTTCGCCGCCGTAAGCCACCTGCCCCACCTGATCGCATTTGCAATGATGAATGCGATCTCCGGACAACCGATGGGCCGGGACTTTCTCTCGCTGGCCGGTCCGGGCTTTCGCGATTTCACCCGTATCGCCGCCTCCGAACCAGCGATGTGGCGCGACGTCATGTTGTCCAACCGCGAAGAGCTGCTTGCGCAGTCGAAAATATTCCAGCGCAATCTGCAGGCGCTGGATCTGATGATTGCGAACGGCAACAGCGACGCCTTGCTGGAACAGATCGAAAACGCCAGTGGCGCGCGCGCGAACTGGAGCATGGCCAAGCAGCAGAAGTAATGTTCGCCACCCATTTTCTCGACTTGCCCCCGCTGCGCAGCGCCGGCGGTACCGTTTCGCTTCCGGGCTCCAAGAGCATCTCGAACCGCGTCCTTTTGTTGTCGGCCTTGTGTGCCGGCACGACAACGCTGCACGATTTGCTCGACTCGGATGACACACGCGTCATGCTGGACGCCTTGCGCACGCTCGGTTGCACGGTGGCACGCGAGGGCGAACGGGTCACCATCGGCGGGCTGGCGGGCCGGTTGCCTAATCGACAGGCCGCCCTGTTCCTGGGCAACGCCGGCACCGCCATGCGGCCGCTGACCGCTGCCCTGGCGGTCTTGGGCGGCGAATTCGAACTGCGCGGCGTGCCGCGCATGCATGAGCGCCCGATCCGCGACCTGGTCGACGCCTTGCGCCAGCTCGGTTGTCAGATCGACTACCTCGAAAACACCGGTTATCCACCCCTGCGCATCGCAAACCCGTCGCTGAACCTGAGCCAGCCGATCGCCGTGCGCGGTGATGTGTCGAGCCAGTTCCTTACCGCGCTGCTGATGGCCTTGCCACTGGTGGCGGAGAAGGACATCGTCATTGACGTCATCGGCGAGCTGATATCGCGCCCCTACATCGCCATCACACTCAACCTGCTGGCACGATTTGGCGTGCAGGTACGACGCGAAGGCTGGCAGCGGTTCACGATTCCAGCGGCGAGCCGCTTGCAATCGCCCGGCGACCTGCATATTGAGGCCGACGCCTCCTCCGCCAGCTACTTCATCGCGCTCGGCGCGATCGCACCGTCCGCTGGTGTGCCGGTGCGTATCCAGGGCGTCGGCGCCGACTCGATCCAGGGCGACATCCGCTTCATCGAAGCGGCCCGGCTGATGGGTGCCAGCGTCACCAGTGGCACGAACTGGCTGGAGGTATCCGGGCCCGGCGCCGACCAGGGCCTGCACCCGATCGACCTGGACTGCAACCATATCCCGGACGCCGCGATGACGCTGGCCGTCATGGCCTTGTATGCCCGCGGCACCAGTACATTGCGCAACATCGCCAGCTGGCGCGTCAAGGAGACCGACCGCATCGCCGCCATGACTACCGAATTGCGCAAATTCGGCGCGACGGTCGACGAAGGCCCCGACTTCATCCGGATCACGCCGCCCGAAACTGCGGCCCACTGGCGCGCAGCCAGTGTGGCCACCTACGACGATCACCGGATGGCGATGTGCCTGTCATTGGCGGCATTCAATCCGGCGGGTCTGCTGGTGCGCATCGAGGATCCGAAATGCGTCGCCAAGACCTTCCCGGACTATTTCGAGACCTTGTTCTCGGTCGTGCAAACCGACCTGCGGCACATACCGGTGATCTGTGTCGATGGCCCGACCGCGTCGGGCAAAGGCACATTGGCAGCCGCGTTGGCCCAGCGACTGGGCTACCATTTTCTGGACTCCGGCGCGCTGTACCGTATCGCTGCATTGGCAGCGACCCGCGCCGGCCTCGCGCTGGACGCCAGCGGAGAAGCGGCGATTGCCGACCTGGTCGGCCAACTGGATATCTGCTTTGCTGACGGGCGGATTCTGCTGGGTGAGGAAAACGTCAGCGAGCTCGTGCGCACCGAAGAAATGGGCATGAACGCCTCGCGCGTATCCACCCTGATCGGGGTGCGCCAGGCTTTGATTAACTTGCAACACGCATCGCAACGTCTGCCCGGCCTCGTGGCTGATGGGCGCGACATGGGAACCGTTATCTTCCCACAGGCGCCGCTCAAGGTCTATCTCACCGCCAGTGCGGCAAAACGCGCGGAACGCCGCCATAAACAATTGATTTCAAAGGGAATCGCCACTACAATCGCCGGTCTTCGTCAAGACCTTGAGGCTAGGGACGCCCGCGATTCCAATCGCAGTACCTCACCCCTGAGGGCCGCGCAGGACGCCAGGCTGCTGGACAATTCGGAGCTCACGATCGAGGAATCGGTCGAGGCCGTGTTGAACTGGTGGCAAGGCATGCAGCCGTTTCGCAGCGCTTGATTTATCAGTCGCTGCAGACAAAACTTGCGGGGGCTCAGGTCCCCGTGTTCGTCCACACGACTCCCCTCGTGCCTCAATGGCACATTGGTCGTGTGGTGGTACAACTTAACCCGCGGTTCATCCGCAAACACCATGTCTGAATCTTTTGCCGATCTATTTGAAGAATCACTGAAGGCCTCCGAAACCCGCATTGGCGAGGTCGTGACCGCCGAAGTGGTGCGTGTCGAACACAATTTTGTGGTCGTCAACGCCGGCCTGAAATCCGAAGCCTACGTTCCAATCTCCGAATTCAAGAACGACAAAGGCGAACTCGAGTGCCAGATCGGCGAGTTCGTTTCCGTGGCCATCGTCGCCATGGAAAATGGTTACGGCGACACCATCGTCAGCCGTGACACCGCGAAGCGCCTGGCCTCCTGGATGTCCCTCGAGAAGTCGCTCGAGTCCGGCGAGTTCGTCACCGGCACCACCAGCGGCAAGGTCAAAGGCGGCCTGACCGTGCTGGTCAACGGCATCCGCGCGTTCCTGCCGGGCTCCCTGGTTGACACCCGTCCGACCAAGGATCTGACCCCGTACGAAAACAAGACCCTCGAATTCAAGGTCATCAAGCTCGACCGCAAGCGCAACAACGTCGTGTTGTCGCGCCGTGCCGTGGTTGAAGCCAGCATGGGCGAAGAGCGCGCCAAGCTGATGGCCACCCTGAAAGAAGGCGCCATCGTCCACGGCGTGGTCAAGAACATCACCGAATACGGTGCGTTCGTCGACCTCGGCGGTATCGACGGCCTGCTACACATCACCGACATGGCCTGGCGCCGCGTCCGTCACCCAAGCGAAGTGGTGACTGCAGGTCAGGAACTGATGGCCAAGATCCTGAAGTTCGACACCGAAAAGAACCGTGTCTCGCTGGGTCTCAAGCAGATGGGCGACGACCCGTGGATGGGCGTGAACCGCCGCTACCCACAAGGCACGCGCATGTTTGGCAAGATCACGAACATCGCTGACTACGGCGCATTCGTCGAACTCGAGCCAGGAATCGAAGGCCTGGTCCACGTGTCCGAGATGGACTGGACCAACAAGAACGTTGCACCTAGCAAGATCGTCACGCTGGGCGAAGAAGTCGAAGTCATGGTCCTTGAGATCGACGAAGACAAGCGCCGCATCAGCCTGGGCATGAAGCAGTGCAAGGCCAACCCATGGCAGGAATTCGCGCAAAATACCAAGCGCGGCGACCGTGTCAAGGGCCCGATCAAGTCGATCACCGACTTTGGCGTGTTTGTCGGCCTCGCTGCTGGCATCGACGGCCTGGTGCACCTGTCCGACCTGAGCTGGAACGAAACCGGCGAAGCCGCTGTGCGCAACTACAAAAAGGGCCAGGAAGTCGAAGCCCTGGTGCTGGCTGTTGACGTCGACCGTGAGCGTATCTCGCTCGGCATCAAGCAGCTCGATTCCGACCCGTTCACCACCTTCGTGGCAGTGAACGACAAAGGCCAGATCGTCACCGGCAAGGTCAAGACTGTTGACCCCAAAGGTGCCGAAATTGACCTGGGTCAGGACATCATGGGCTATCTGCGTGCCTCCGAGATCAGCCGCGACCGCGTCGAAGACGCCCGCAATGTGCTCAAGGAAGGTGACGAAGTCACAGCTGTGGTGGTCAACGTGGACCGCAAGACCCGCAACATCCAGTTGTCGATCAAGGCGAAGGACGCCGTGGACCAGCAGGAAGCCATGGCCAACCTGAGCCAGGGTTCGCAGCGTGAGAACGCCGGCACGACCAGCCTGGGTGCGCTGTTGCGCGCCAAGCTGGACAACAACAGCTGATCATCGGTCCTTCCACCGATGCCCGTAAAGCCGGCAGACGCCATGTGGCGTTTGTCGGCTCCCGGGCTCTCTACTCTGCTTCATGACCCGTTCGGACCTTGTTGAAGAATTGGCCAATCGGTTTGGCCAACTCACCCATCGCGACGCCGAGTTCGCCGTCAAGGCCATCCTGGACGCGATGAATGACGCCTTGGTGGCTGGACATCGGATCGAGATCCGCGGTTTCGGCAGCTTTTCGATCAACCGGCGACCGCCCCGCATGGGGCGCAATCCGCGCAGCGGCGAAAGTGTGGCCATCCCCGAGAAACGGGTGCCTCACTTCAAGCCGGGCAAGGCATTGCGTGAATCGGTCGACAATCGTCATCAGGACACTCCTGCATCGGCTGACGGCGTACGCCGCATCGGCTGAATCGCACACAGGCCTGCCCTGCGAGCTTGGTCAACAGAACGCTGTTGGCCAGGGCTCCACCTCTAGAATCGGAAAGCATGAAAAATACTGTCCGACTGCTCAAGTGGGTTCTCAAGGCATGCATCTTCTTCACACTGTTCGCTTTCGCGCTGAATAACCAGCACGAAGCCAGTCTGCATCTATTCTTCGGCAGGCAGTGGCGCAGCCCCATGGTGTTGATCGTGCTGGCGGCGTTCGCAGTCGGCCTTTTCGTGGGCGTGCTCGGCATGGCCCCCGGGCGTTGGCGACGCAACCCGCCGGTTGCACCCGCCGTCGGCCCTGCGCCGGCACCCGGCACCGCCGATATCCCACCACCGATCGCCCCCCCGCATGGACTTTGACATCAGTTGGTTGCTGCTGAGCCTGCCGGTCGCCTTCATCCTCGGCTGGGCCGCATCGCGATTCGACCTGCGCCAGATGCGCCTGGAGAACCGCCGGGCCCCGAAGGCCTATTTCCGTGGCCTGAACTTCCTGCTCAACGAGCAACAGGACCAGGCCATCGACGCCTTCATCGAGGCGGTCCAGAACGACCCTGATACCTCGGAGCTGCATTTCGCGCTGGGCAATCTGTTTCGCCGACGGGGCGAATACGAGCGTGCGGTGCGGGTGCACCAGCACCTGCTCTCGCGCGGCGATCTGACCACCATCGACCGCCACCGCGCCCAGCACGCACTCGCGCTGGACTACCTGCGCGCCGGATTGCTCGACCGCGCTGAAGAAGCGCTGCTTAAGCTGGAGGGCACGCCGTTCGAGTCCGAGGCCCGGCTGTCGCTGCTGGCCAACTACGAACGCTCACGTGACTGGGTGCATGCGGCCGAGGTAGCCAAGCGCCTGGACAATGCCGAGCAGGGCAGCTTCGCCGGACGGCTGGCCCATTACCTGTGCGAACAATCGGCCGCCCATCTGGCCGCCCATGAACGCGAACCGGCACAAAAGCTGCTCGAACAGGCCATCCGCAATGCGCCTGCAGCGCCGCGTCCACGCATCGAACTGGCCAAACTGCTGGGCCAACGCGGCGAGTCTGAGCAGGCGCTGACGGCACTCGAAGCGCTGTACAACCATGCGCCAGCCGCCTTGCCGCTGGTGGCCGGCCTCATGGCCCAGTTGGCCGTCGACAGCCAGCAGGCCGAACGCGTGCGCGACCGGCTCAAAGCCTATTACGCCGAAACTCCTGGCATCGACTGCCTGGAGGCCATCGTCACACTCGACGCGCATCTTGGCGCCAGCAGCAACGACACCCGGCAGTGGTATCTGCGCCACCTCGAGAACGAACCCTCGCTGGTGGCTGCCTCACGCTGGTTCGCCGGCCAGCCCGCCGACCATGAAGCCTCGCAAGCGCTGGTGCAGCGGGCACTGGACCATGCGACCAGACCCCTGACGCGCTACCGCTGCGCGGCCTGCGGTTTCGAGGCCAAGCAGCATTTCTGGCAATGCCCCGGTTGCCAGGCCTGGGACAGCTACCCGGCCCGGCGCGTCGAAGAGCTCTGAGCCAACCCGTCGGCACGCGCCTTCATATCCGCGCGAGCCGCGCTCAGTAGCCAACCGCCTGCCCGTCACGCCGCGAGTCACTGGCCGCGACATACCCGTCCTGCATGTCGTCACTCAATCGCAAGATGAATTGGCCGCTGCCAAAATCCATGTAGTTGTCGGCGATCGGCTCGAACTGGTGTCCCTGGCGTTTCAGACCGGCGATCAGGTCGGCCGACATGGTCGACTCGAAGTCGACGCTTTGCCCGCTGCTGAACTTCCAGCGCGGCGCATCGCAGGCAGCCTGCGGTTGCTGTTTGTAGACCAGCATGCGCACCAGGGTCTGCAGATGGCCTTGCGGCTGCATGTTGCCGCCCATGACACCAAAACTCATCTGCGGCCGACCATCCTTGGTCAAGAAGCCGGGAATGATGGTGTGGAACGGTCGCTTGCCACCGGCCACCTGGTTTGCATGACCCTCGTCTAGCGTGAAGCCGAATCCGCGGTTCTGCAGACTGACACCTGTACCCGGCACCACAACGCCGCTGCCAAATCCCATGTAGTTGGATTGGATCAGGCTGATCATCATGCCGCTCTCGTCGGCGGCGGACAGATAGATCGTGCCACCCTTGGGCGGATGACCATGCGAAAAGGTCTGCGCTTTGCCCGGTTGGATCAGCCGGGCGCGTTCGCTCAGATAAGCGTCACTGAGCATGTCAGCTGCAGAGACTTCGGCCATGAAGCGCGGGTCGGCGACCCAGCGGTAGGTGTCGGCAAACGCCAGCTTGATGGCCTCGATCTGCAGATGTTGCGACTCGAAGCTGTCGACCGGAAACCGGCCCAGGTCGAGCTTGTCCAGCATGCCAAGCGCCATCAACGCGGCGATGCCCTGGCCATTGGGCGGAATCTCGTGCACCGTGTAACCGGCGAAGTCCTTCTGGATCGGTGTCACCCACTCGGGCCGGTACGCGTCGAGATCGGCCATCGTCATGCTGCCGCCGTTTGCAGCGCCATGCGCCACCAGCATCTGCGCCACCTCGCCACGGTAGAAGGTCTCGCCCTTGGACTCGGCAATCTTGCGCAGCGTCTGCGCCGCCTCGGCAAACACGAACCGTTCCCCCGGCAACGGCGCGCGGCCGCGCGGCATGAAGGCGTCGGCGAAACCCGGCTGATCCTTGAGCACCGGAATCTGGCGCGCCCATTTGTCGGCAACGATGACACCGACGCCATGGCCGCGCTCGGCCAGTTCGATCGCCGGCTCCATCAGGTCGGCAAACGGCAACTTGCCAAAACGTGATGACAACGCCACCCAGCCGGCCACGGCACCGGGTGTGGTGACCGAATCCCAGCCGCGCTCTGGCACCTTGCCAGCGTGGCGCTTGTGGAAGTATTCCGGATTCCATGCGGCAGGTGCACCACCCGAGGAATTGAGACCGTGCAGCCCCTTGCCGTCCCACAGGATGGCGAAGTTGTCACTGCCCAATCCGTTGGAGATCGGCTCGACAATCGTCAACGCAGCGGCCGCGGCAATCGCCGCATCGATGGCGTTGCCACCCTTGAGCATCATGCGCAAGCCGGCCTGCGAGGCCAGCGGATGCGAAGTGGAAACCACGTTACGCGCCATCAGGGGGCTGCGGATCGTGGGATAGGGGTTGCGCCAGTCAAAGTCCATGTTTGCTCCTTAGAGCTTCGGATTATCGGCAAAGGCGCAGCTTGCCCGGTAGCCGACGAGAACGCGGCGCAGTCGCGGCCTGCCGAGCTTGACCGGACCTGCTGCAAGCGCTCTTGCGATGGGTCCCTAAGCCTGTGCTAAGTTGAGCCGCACACACTCGCGCTGCGTCACAACCCGTGGCAACAGGAGCATCCGTGCGTCACTCCGCAACTTTCTCGAAATGGATACTGGCCCTGGCATGCCTGGTCGCCGGAGTCGCCGCCGTGGCAGCCGAGCAGTCGATGGCCCAGATCTACCAGGCGGCCGAAGCCGGCAACGTGGAGCAGGCGCAAACCATGGTCCGGCAGGTCCTTCAGGACCACCCGAACAGCGCGAAGGCGCACTTTGTCGAAGCTGAACTGCTGGTGCGTCAAGGCCAGTTGGCGGCCGCGCGTACCGAGTTGCAAACGGCCGAGCGGCTGGCACCGGGACTGCCGTTCGCCAAGGCAGCCGCTGTGACCGCCTTGCAAACCCAACTCGCGACGTCGCCACGGATCGCCGGACTCGGGTCCTTGGCGGTGCCGCCGGTCACGGCACGCAGCGGCGTCGGCCTCTGGATGCCGATGCTGGCCTTGCTCGGCATCCTGATAGCAGCCTACTTCTTATTCCGGGCACGGAACCGGCCTGAGCCACAGGCCTGGGGCGCAACCGCTGCCAGCCCGTATGCCACAAACGCGAATGGCCCGATGCCAGCCTACAGCGGCCCCGCTTATGCAGCAGCGGCGCCGGTTGCGCCGGCGGCAACCGGCACCGCGATGGGCAGTGGCATCCTGGGTGGACTGGCCGCAGGGGCTGCGGCGGGCGCCGGCATGGTGGCCGGACAAGCCTTGATGCACCGGATGATGGATGGCAACAATACTCCGGTACCGTCCCGTACCCTTGAACCGCGATGGGACCCGTCGGCATCAGCCGGCGACATGGGTGGCGACAATTTCGGCATCACCGACACCGCGTCATGGGACGATGCCGGAGGTAGTGGCGACGCAGGCAACGAATGGGGTTGATGCCAGGACCCGCGGCAATGGACAACACCTTGGCAAGCGCATCGGCGCCGTGGTCACGCGAAGGCCAACTGCTGGCGCGACTCACCGGTTCCAGAGGTGTCCTGCTGGCTGCGTTGGCGCTGTGGCTGCTCGCCACCCTGGGCATGCGCCCCCTGCTGCTGCCAGATGAAGGTCGCTACGCGTCGGTGGCGCTGGAGATGCTCGATGGTGACTGGCTGGTGCCGACGCTCAACGGCCTGCCGTTTTTCCACAAGCCGCCACTGTTCTATTGGGTCGACATGGCCGCGATGCAGATCTTCGGCGTCGGCCCGTTCAGCGCACGTGCGGGCTCTATGCTGGGGGGCTGGCTCATGGGCGCCAGCATGGTTCTGGCGCTGCGACGCTGGCATGGCCCCTGGTTGGCGCAGCACGCATTGTTGATTCTCGCCACCAGCCCCTTCTTCTTCATTGCAAGCCAGTATGCCAACCATGACATGCTGGTGGCCGGTCTGATCAGCACGGCCATCCTGGCCTTGCTGCGTGCAGTCGAAAAGCCCCCGGCCGTCAATCTGCGCTGGCTCGCAGTGGGCGCCGCCGCCTGTGCGCTCGCGACCCTGGCCAAAGGGCTGATCGGGTTCGTGTTGCCCGCCATGGTCCTCGGCCCCTGGTTGCTGGCCCAGGGACGCTGGCGCCAGGTGGTGGGGTTGCTGCACCCGCTGGGCTGGCTGGTGTTCCTGATGATCGCGGCGCCGTGGTTCGTCACCATCCAGTTGCGCTATCCCGGCTTCTTCGACTATTTCGTCATGGAACAGCACTTTCGCCGATTCGCGCAGTCGTCGTTCAACAATGTGCAGCCATTCTGGTTCTTCCTGCCGGTGATACCGGCACTGATGCTGCCATGGGCGGCCTGGATCCCCGTCGCTGCCGTGCGTGCCTGGCGTGCGCGCACGCCGATGGTTGGCTTGTATCTCTGGTGGATCATCGCCATCGTCGGATTCTTCTCGCTGCCGAGCTCGAAGCTGGTCGGCTACGTATTACCGGCCCTGGTGCCTGCGTCGATACTCGTCGCGATGGCGCTGCAGCAGGCATCGCGCACGCACATCAAGGCCGTCGCTACGCTGGCAGCAGTGGTCTGCATCGCAATTGTGATCGCCATCACCCGGCAGGCTCCCAAGTCCAACCGTGGCGCGGCCCTGGCACTGGCGCAGGCCATGGCACCGGGTGACACCGTGGTGATGGTGGACGATTACCTGTACGACATTCCCTTCTATGCCCGCTTGCAGGACCCGGTAGTCTTTGCCAGCGACTGGGACAACCCGCAGCTGGCGAAGCAGGACAACTGGCGCAACGAACTCGTCGACGCCGCCCGTTTCGCACCGGCGCGCGGCGCCGCCGCGTTGCGCCCGATGGCGCAACTCGACCGTGTGGCCTGCGCAGGCCACACGGTCTGGTTTGCCGTGGCCAGCGTCAAGGCACCCAGCGTGGCCGGGTTGACCGGGGTCACCCGCATCTACCGTGATGCCAACACCGAGCTTTGGCGCGCCAACGCACGCAACTGCTCCTGAGCCGTGACGACAATGCGTCAGTTGATGCGATATGCGACAGTCGGCGTCGCGGCCACGCTGGTGCACTATCTGCTGCTGGTCGCCTGCGTCGAGATCGCGCACTGGAAAGCCTGGATCGCCTCGGGCTACGGTGCGGCCATGGGGGCACAGGTGGCCTATCTGGGCAATCGCTGGTTCACCTTTGCGCACCGGGGCAGTCTGCCCGCCTCCTGGATGCGCTTTCAGATCCTTGCCTTGCTTGGCGCCGCTCTGGGCATGGCAATCGTCGCGCTTGCCGTGCATCTGCAGATGTATTACCTGCTGGCGCAGATGCTGGCCACCGTGCTGGTGATGGGATTCACCTTCACGCTCAACCGATACTGGACTTTTCGCTGACTGGCGGTACCTGCACGGGCGGCGCGGCACGGCGCCAGTTGTTACCCAGCACGACCTGGGCGTCGGCCAGGTCGTGAAGAAAAGCATCACTGGACAGATAAGCCAGTTCCCGCGCACGCGCAGCCGGGTGAGCGTCCTGAGCATCGAGACCATACGCCGCACCAGGGTGGCAGAAGACCATTCCGCCCTCCAGCGGGAGATGGGCAAGCCAGGATCGCATCAGGGACCGGTAGTCAGCGTTGCGGAAGTCATAAACACCAAGCAGCGCGGGATTGTGTGCCAGCGCTCGACGCGCGAGTTCGCGCCCTAACGCCCGTCCGCCGGTCGCTGCGATCAACCAGCGCTTGACGGCATGGGCCGGGCCCAGCACGCGTGCCGTGCTGCGCACGGCCGGTTGAACCTGCAAGGTGTCGAGTACCGCCAGCATCGCATCACGAACCACGGGCAGATGGTGCACATGCTGATGGCCATCGATGAAATCGGGCATCCGGCCGGTCCCGGCAACAAACGCATGCCACTGTGCAGCGATCTCGTGACGCAGGGCTTGCTGCGGCACCAGGCGCAGATGGGTACGCAAAAGCAGCTGCGGCAAGGACGGCAAGAGCGGCCACACGCTGGCAAGTTGCGTACTCAGGGGACGGCCGTCGGTCAGGTTCAAATGCAGGCCTGTCGCTACCGCAGGCGCAAATTCGCACAATAAGGCAGCGTCGCGCGACCAACCTGGTGTATTTGTCATACACGACACCGCTGAGATGCGGCCGGCCTGCGCAAGTTGCGCAACACCTGCCGCAATCCCCGGCGACTGACCGAAGTCGTCAGTACACAGGCTCAGGATGCGGGGCACTTTGGACTGTGGCTTGTTGTTCATGGACGGTGGACGGCGGTGACGATAACGCGGAACACCCGCTTTCATGGGCAACCAGATAAACCGGCCGCTGCTTGACCTCGTCAAAGATGCGACCGATGTATTCGCCCAGGATGCCAATCGACAGCAACTGCACACCGCTGAGAAACATCATGCCAGCCACCACCGTGGACCAGCCTGGAACATCGACTCCGTACAACAGGTGGTCAATCACGATCCAGCTGCCGTAAGCCACGGCACAAGCGGCCACCGCGACGCCGGCCGCACTCCACCAGCGCAGTGGTGCGTTGGTGAAGGCAGTAATACCGGTGAACGCCAGCCGCGCCAATTTGCGCAACGAATAGCTGCTCGTACCGCTGTGTCGAGCCAGTGGGGTATAGGGAATGACGGTGGTCTCGAAACCGACCCAGGCGTAAAGCCCTTTCATGAACCGGTTGCGCTCGGGAAGCGATTTCAGGGCGTCAACCACGCGCCGGTCCATCAGGCGAAAGTCACCGGCGTCGACCGGAATCTGCACCGCGGAATCGCGATTCACCATGGCATAGAACAACGCGGTGCCCCAGCGTTTGGCCATGCCTTCGTCCGCACGCGAGGCGCGCGCCGCGCAAACCATATCGGCGCCGTGACACCAGGCCTCGATCATCTGCGGAATCAGCGACGCCGGATGTTGCAGGTCGGCATCCATCAGGATCACCACGTCACCCACCGCGCGATCGATGCCGGCCGTCAACGCGGCCTCCTTGCCGAAATTGCGCGACAAACGGACATAGCGCACGCCGGGCCGGATCAGCCATGACAGTATGGCCGCAGCTGTGGCATCCCGGCTGCCATCGTCGACGACGATCACTTCCCATTGGTCGCTGAGCGCGGACAGGCGCTCGGACAGGCCCATCAGCAGCGGGCCGAGATTGCGCGCTTCGTTGTAGGCCGGCACCACGCAACTGATGCGGGGACGCGGATTGCGCGCAGGCAATGGCATCGAAGCTTCCATGTTGACACCCCACTCCATCACATTGCCGGACGCAGGTTGGCGCCACGCGGGGGCATCCAGCCGCTGAGCCATGCACTGGCCAAGCCGACTACGGCGCCGGCCAAAACGTCACTCGGGAAATGCAGGCCCAGGTAAATCCTGCTCCAGGCCACCAGAGCTGCCAACAGCAGTGCCACCGACGCAAGGTGCCAGCGCCCGGCCACCGCAGTCACCGCGGCGGCAAATGCGAAGGCCACGCTGGCATGGGTGCTGGGGAAACCGGCCGAGTTGCCGTGCGGCAACCATTGCGTTCCCAGGCCGAGGGCGAAAGGGCGCGGCATCGGCCACAGATGCTGGCCCAGGCGCGCCAGCATCCAGGCAACGGCCATCGCCATGACGACCCGCACGACTGCGCGGCGGATGCCGCGGTCGCCAACAATGAACGCACCTACAGCCCCCGCCAACAGCAAGGCCGGCAATTGCTCGGTCGCGAACAGCGCCAGCTTGAGCACCCATTGGGGCGACGATGTGGACGCGTTGAGCCACAGGAAAAGCGCGGTATCGAACGGCAGCATCGCAGAAATCCTTTCACAATTTCCACCGACTATCCGAGCCTTGCATTAGCACAGACTTAGCGCACCACCGTCATCGCACGACGATGTCGTCCTTGATCGACTGCACACCGCTTACGGAGCTGGCAAGTGCTACCGCCTTGTCATGCCCGGATGCACTCGTGACAAAGCCACTGAGCTGAACCACGCCTTTGTAGGTCTCGACATTGACGTCGAAGCCGTTGGCGAGCTTGTCATTGAGGATCGCGGCCTTGACCTTGGTCGTGATGACCATATCGTCGACATATTCGCCGGTACTTGACTGATGCTGGGAACTGGCACAACCGCTGAGCACAGCGACAAACAGCAGGCCGGCAAAGGCCGTGGATACGGATCTGGTTTTCATGGTGATTTCGATGATCGGGCATCGATTGAAACGTGGAACATTCCACGCACCCAGTGTCACCGCCACACCTTAGACCAGGCTTAGCCCGGTGCTCTGACAACGGCGCAACCGGGGCTCAGGGCCCGCTAAGTCTGGCTGCGTAATCTGACCCTATGCAAATTGCTGCGGGCCATTCAAGGTAAACATCGATGTTACGCAAAACCACCTGCCGCATCCGGAACAGGATGCCGGACGCCGCCCTGGCCTGGGCACCATCCACACCAGCGTCAGGTTCCTGGGTGTCATCCTGTTCTTGGTAAGCTATCTCGCGATCCAGGCGCGACAAGCCCGGACAATGCGTCCATGAGCCCGATCCAACCATGCGTTCGATACCTTGCAGGTCCGTGTGGTGTCGACTCTAATTTCCAGGGAGCCTGAGGCCATGCGTGTGCTACTGGTGGAAGATGACCACATGATCGGCGAGGCGGCCCAACAGTCACTGAAAGACGCCAGTTATGCAGTCGACTGGGTGCGTGACGGTGCGCAAGCGCTGACGGCGATGGCAACGCAGAGCTATGGCGTGGTACTGCTCGACCTGGGACTTCCGAAGAAGGACGGGCTCGAGGTGCTGCGCAGCATTCGCAGCAAGGGGGACCCGGTCCCGGTGCTGGTTATCACAGCGCGCGACGGGTTGCAGGACCGGATCGCAGGACTGGATGCAGGCGCCGATGACTATGTGCTCAAACCGTTTGAAATGGCCGAACTGCTGGCGCGCATGCGAGCCGTCGAGCGTCGCAAAGGCGGCCAGGCCAATCCGCTGCTGAGCAACGGCGCCATGGCGCTGGACCCGGCCACCCGTGAAGTGCGCACCGACGACGGCACGTTCCGGCTGTCGGCTCGGGAGTTTTCCCTGCTCCAGTCGTTGATGGTGCGGCCCGGCGCCATCCTGTCGCGCGCCGAACTCGAGGACCGCCTGTATGGCTGGGGCGAAGAAGTCGAAAGCAATGCGGTGGAATTTCTGATCCACGCGCTGCGCAAGAAGCTCGGCAATGCCGCGATCAAGAACGTCAGGGGGGTGGGATGGATGGTCAGCAAGGGCGGCTAGCCCCATCGCTGCAGAGCCGGCTGTCGCTCTGGCTGGGTCTGCTGATCTTTGCCTCTGCGATCGCTACCGCGGTTTTCTCGTTCAAGGCGGCCTTTTCGGAGGCGATCGAACTGCAAGACGAGCAGTTGCGCCAGCTTGCCGGGCTGATCGACCGGCAGGACAAGCCGTCGATCGACTATGTCTCCGAAGGAGACCCGAACGACGATGATTTCGAGTCGCGCATCGTCGTGCTGCAAATGCCGGCGCAAGCCGATGGCCGGATCACGCACGGCCAGCTTGCCGGCTTGTCGGCGCATATCCCGGATGGCATCCAGACGGTACGCCCGGGAAAACTGTCTTGGCGGATCTACGTCAAGACGCTGGGTTCCGGCGTGCGGGTTGCGATCGCACAGCGCGCCGCCGTGCGCAACGAGGTAGCACGCGTCGGCGCCTTGCGTGCCCTATTGCCCTTGCTGCTGCTGATCCCGCTGTTGTTGGTGCTGGTGGGTGTACTGGTGCGCCGGATGTTCCGCCCACTCAAGGCGCTGGCCAGCGAACTGGATCTGCGCGCCGAAGACGATACGCAGGCGGTCGACGACGCGCAGGTACCGACCGAGATCCGTCCGTTCGTCATTGCCATAAATCGCTTGCTGTCGCGGGTCGCCCAGGCCATGGGACAACAGCGGCGTTTCGTCGCCGACGCCGCGCATGAATTGCGCTCGCCACTGACCGCGTTATCGCTGCAGGCTGAACGGCTGGCCAACGCCGACATGTCGACAGAAGCACGCGAACGCCTTAACAGCTTGCGCAGCGGCATTCGGCGCAGCCAGAACCTGGTCACGCAGATGCTGATGCTGGCGCGCATGCAACAGGCCAACGATGTGCCGGTGCAACCGGTCTCGCTGCAAAAGGTATTGCGAGGAGTGCTCGAAGACCTGTACCCGCTGGCCGAGGCCCGCCAGATCGACCTGGGTGTCGACGGCGATGGTGATGCCCAGGTGCCGGCGGCAGAGATCGACCTGACCATCCTGATCAAGAACCTGCTCGACAACGCGATCCGGCACACGCCACAACACGGAAAAATCGACCTCTCGGTGCGCCAGGATGGGCACCACGCGATCCTGAGCGTCAGCGACAGCGGCCCCGGCATTGCCGAAGACGACCGGGCCCGGGTTTTCGAGGCCTTCTACCGCGTCACGCCAGCGCAGGACAGTGGCGCCGGCCTGGGGCTGTCCATCGTCAACGCCATCGCCAGTCGTCTGCAGTCCCGGATCGAACTGGCCTGGACCGACGCGGTGGCGCGCAAAGGGCTCACGGTACGGGTCAGGCTAGCGCTCGCAGCGCCTGAACATTAGCGCCGTCACGACGACCGGCCGCCGGCGCGCGAACTGCGGATCAAGCCCCGGCCCGGCCGGCCTACCGCATTTGACGGACAAGCCGCGCCTGTGGCTACACCGGTCACCGCTATCGTGTATCCGACGGCCAACGCAACCCGTGCAGCTGCCGCCAAAACCGTCCGCCAACGCCAGGAGCCCGCCATGTGGAAATCCGCCCTCGCCCTCACCATGCTGATCACGGCCGCAACGACTTCGGCCGCCGTTGACCTCAACCAGGCCACTGTCGCCGACCTCGACGGCATCAAGGGCATCGGCCCGGCGGTTTCATCGCGCATCCTGGACGAGCGCCAAAAAGGCCGCTTCAAGGACTGGAATGACTTCATCGTGCGGGTCAAAGGTATCGGCGCCGGCAATGCGGCCCGATTCGCCTCCGAGGGGCTAGTGATCGATGGTGTCGCCTATGGCAGCGGAGGGAGCGCTGCACCGCCTCGACCTGCGCTGCTGGCCCCGACCTCACGCAATCCGAAGCAGTGAGCGTGCGTTGTGGGCGCTGGCGCCTGCACGACAGAATCGGCTCATCAGGCGAGCCCGACGATGCGCGCTACGGCTGTTCACTAACGCCGGCCAGCGCCAGCAGATCGGTCACCCCCGGGTCCACGCCTGCCTGCATCAGCAAGGTCGTCACCTGCCCGCGGTGATGGGTCTGGTGGTTGAAGAAATGCGACAACGCCTGCCAGGCCGGATGCTGGCGCTGCACACCCTTGCTATTGCTGTAACGCATCGTGCAGTCCGGGAACTGCGGCGGCAACTCCGCCAACCAGTTGCCGATGGCGTCATCGAGCTGGCGCCGCTTGCTCCGCAAAGCCGACCAATCCTCGAACACTGGCGCATCCAATGCATGCCCGTCCGGCAAGTCCAGCGTATCGAGCGACAAGGCAAGGCATTCGAAGCTGTTCTCCAGACCGCATTGGCGCAGGCGCTTGAGCCAGGTCTGGTCAGCCACGATCAGATGGTTGAGCGTGCGATGGATGGAGCCGAAAAACGCACCGCGATCCCGTTTGCGCTCGTCCTCGTCGAGTTGTTCACAGGCGTCGTACAGGCGCTCATTGAACAACGCGTTGTAACGCGCCATCCAGCGGTAGTGTTCAAGCAACTGCGCAGTCATCTGGTACTCCCTGCAGATTCGCGAAATGGCGCGCAGGCGTCGCGTACCCCGTCACTCCGGTGTGCCGAACCCTCCGCCACCGGGTGTGTGGATCTCGAAAATATCACCAATCCCCATGTCGGCCTGCCCGATGTGCGCCAGCTGCTCGACCGACCCGTCGACCCGCACCACGCGGTTGATGCCCACCGCACCCGGCAGACCACCAGCCACACCGAACGGCGCCACCGTGCGCGCGTTGGACAAAATGCTGGCAGTCATCGGCTCGAGGAAGCGTATCCGGCGTACCCCGCCGTCGCCGCCGTGCCAGTGGCCGGCGCCACCCGACCCACGCCGGATCTCGTAGCTTTCGAGCCGCACCGGATAACGAAACTCCAGCACCTCGGGATCGGTCAACCGGGAATTCGTCATGTGCGTCTGGACCACGCTGGTGCCATTGAAGCCATTGACCGCCAGGCCATCCGCATCCCGCTCGCCGCCGGCAGGTGAGCCGCCCGAAATCGTCTCGTAATACTGGTGACGGGCATTGCCGAAGGTGAAGTTGTTCATCGTGCACTGACTGGCCGCCAGCACGCCCAGTGCACCATACAGCGCATTGGTGATACAGGTCGAGGTTTCCACATTGCCGGCCACTACCGAGGCGGGCGGGTTCGGCTTGAGCATCGAGCCTTCCGGGATGATCACCTCCAGCGGCTTGAGGCAGCCGGCATTGAGCGGAATGTCGTCATCGACCAGGGTGCGGAACACATACAGCACCGCGGCCATGCACACCGCGGTGGGCGCATTGAAGTTGTTGGTCTGCTGCTTTGAAGTGCCGGTGAAGTCCACCACGGCCGTACGCCGCACCGCATCGACGCGTATCGCGACCTGAATTTGCGCGCCATTGTCCAGCGGCAGTGTGAAGACACCGTCCTTGAGCCGGGTGATGACGCGCCGTACCGATTCCTCGGCGTTGTCCTGTACATGGCCCATGTAGGCATGCACCACATCCAGGCCGAATTGCTCGACCATCTTGCGCAGTTCCTGCACACCCTTTTCGTTTGCAGCGATCTGTGCCTTGAGATCGGCCATGTTCTGCGGCGGATTGCGCGAAGGGTACTCGCCGCTTTCGAGCAGAGCGATCATTTCGGCCTCGCGCAACACGCCCCGGTCGACCAGCTTGACATTGATGATCTGCACGCCCTCCTCTTCGATGCGGGTCGAGAACGGTGGCATCGATCCGGGCGAGGTGCCGCCCACGTCGGCATGGTGGCCGCGCGAACCGACATAAAACGTCGGCACGCCGTCCAGATACACCGGGGTGATCACCGTGATATCGGGCAAGTGGGTGCCGCCGTGGTACGGGTCATTGAGCACAAACACATCGCCATCGGCCATGGTCTGTGCGTTCTCCCGAATCACGGTCTTGATGCTCTCGCCCATTGAACCCAGGTGCACCGGCATATGCGGCGCGTTGGCGATCAGTTCGCCCTGGGCATTGAACAAGGCACAGCTGAAGTCCAGCCGCTCCTTGATGTTGACCGAGTAGGCGGTGTTCTGCAGCTGCAGGCCCATCTGCTCGGCGATGTTCATGAACAGGTTGTTGAACACTTCCAGCAGCACCGGGTCGACCGTGGTGCCAACCGCAAACACCGATGTACGCGGCACGCGGCGCTCGAGCACCAGATGATCGAGTTCGGTGAGGCGTGCCTCCCAGCCGGGCTCAACCACGGTGGTGGCATTGGCTTCGGCAATGATGGCCGGGCCGGGAATGACATCGCCGCTGCGCAGGTCTTCGCGCACCACCAGGGCCGCATCGTGCAAGGCGCCACCGGAGAACATCTGCACCGTCTCGCGCCGGGGCACCTCGCGCGGCGCGTGCAGCACATGGGTTGGCTCGGACGGGGCATCGCCGGCGATCACCGCCTCGACCGATACGGCCTCGACCACCATTCCCTTGCCCTGCATCAGAAACGCGAAACGCTGGCGGTAGGCCGCCTCGAAGCTGGCGACGATCTGCGTAACCACAGTTTGCGCATCGGCGCCGTCGGCATCCGGGCAGGCCACCACCAGCGCGGCATCGCTGCCGGCGTAGCGCACATGCACCCGGCGCATCGTGGTCATACCACCGCGACCGACCGGCTGGCGCTGCAGTTCGCCCTGCGCAGACTGTGCCAGCGCATCGAGCGCCGCCGTCACCTGGGCCAGCGCATCCGCGCGCAGCGGCAATTCGATGGCCTGCTCGCGGATCACCGTCTGGTCCGCCAGCCCCATGCCGTAGGCACTGAGCACGCCCGCCAGCGGATGCACAAAAACCCGCGTCATGCCCAAGGCGTCAGCCACCATGCAGGCGTGCTGCCCGCCTGCGCCACCAAAACACTGCAGCGTGTAACGCGTCACGTCATAACCGCGCGCAACCGAGATCTTCTTGATCGCATTGGCCATCTGCTGAACCGCAATGTTGACAAAGCCCTCGGCGCTCGCCTGCGCGCTCAGGCCGGTCTGCCGCGCCAGTTCGGCAAACTTCTGTTGCACCACGTTCAGGCTCAATGCCTCGTTCGCATGCGGACCAAAAACCTTGGGGAAGAAACGTGGCTGGATCTTGCCCAGCATCAGATTGGCGTCGGTCACCGCGAGCGGCCCGCCACGCCGGTAACTGGCCGGCCCGGGGTTCGCCCCCGCGCTGGCCGGTCCGACACGAAAACGCGCGCCGTCGAACGCCAGGATGGAGCCACCGCCCGCAGCCACGGTGTGGATGCTCATCATCGGCGCGCGCATGCGCACGCCGGCGACCTGGGTTTCGAATTCGCGCTCGAACTCCCCGGCGTAATGCGACACATCGGTCGACGTGCCGCCCATGTCGAAGCCGATGACCTTGGCATGCCCGCCCAACTTGGCCGTGCGCGCCATGCCAACGATGCCGCCCGCCGGCCCACTGAGGATCGCGTCCTTGCCCTGGAACGCATGGGCGTCGGTCAGGCCGCCGGACGACTGCATGAAGAACAGCCGCACCCCGGGCATCTCCTGGGCCACCCGGTCCACATACCGACCCAGGATCGGCGACAGGTAGGCGTCCACCACCGTGGTGTCACCGCGGCCGACAAATTTCATCATCGGGCTGGTTTCGTGTGAGGTGCTGATCTGCGTGAAACCGATCTCCTGCGCGATGCGCTTGGCAACCTGTTCGTGGGCGCTGTAGCGGTAGCCGTGCATGAACACGATCGCCACGCTGCGCAAGCCCAACGCGTATTGCGCCAACATGGCCTCGCGCAGTGCCACTTCGTCGAGCGGCTGCACCACATCACCATGCGCACCCACACGTTCGTCGGCCTCGACCACCACCTGGTACAGCAGTTCGGGCAACACGATGTGTCGATCGAACAGGCGCGGCCGGTTCTGGTAGGCAATGCGCAAGGCGTCGCGAAAGCCGCGTGTCGTCACCAGCAAGGTGGGTTCGCCCTTGCGCTCGAGCAAGGCATTGGTGGCCACCGTGGTGCCCATCTTCACGCACTCCACTCGGTCCGGCATGACGGGTTCGTCGGCCTTCAGACCCAGCAGATGGCGGATGCCGGCCACCGCCGCATCCTGGTATTGCTCGGGGTTCTCCGACAACAGCTTGTGTGTGACCAGCGTGCCATCGGGTTTGCGCCCAACCACATCGGTGAACGTGCCGCCGCGGTCGATCCAGAATTGCCAGCGGGGATCGACGGCGACGGTATTCGATGCAGAGGTCTGAGTCATGATGGTTTGGGTCAATTCAAAGTGAGGTGGCGGCCCTGGCCGCCTGGTCGTAATGGCCCGACATCGTGCGCAGGGTGCGCGCGACATCGCCGATGTTGTCGTTGAGTTCGGCGTCCAGGTTGTCGATCAGGCATTCCTCGCGCACCTCGCGGTAGCGGGTGATCGCCTTTTCGCCTAGCGGCGTCGGTGCGTACAGCACTTCCTTGCCCACCTTCTCGGTCTGCACCAGGTCGGCCGCAACCAGCTTTTTCAGCGCGTACGCCACCACATGGGTATCTTCGTAATTGAGCACAAAACAGATGTCAGCCAGCTTCTTGTTGCGCGCCCGGTGATTCACATGGTGCAGGATCAGCACGTCGGTGATGGTCAGGTCGGGCACACCTGCGGCAGCCATGCAGCGCACGGCCCAGCGCGAGAACGCGTTCCACGCAATGATCAGGCCGAACTCCAGCTCCGACGTCTCCTGACTGCGTGGCGAGACCAGGTGCGACGAGGACACGATCGGTCGCACGCCGGTCCTGGCAGGATTTTTCCTTGTGATTTTTCGCATAGGGATTTTCCCGCAATGGACTCACAAATCAAAGATAAATCATCTTTAATTTATTGACACTTTACATTTATAGCCAATAGACTTCAAGCACACCGGTAGTGTGGCGCACCGAATTGCGGGTAAACACCAAGCAATCGCCTGCCCAGTCCGATGACGAAGCGGCGCCAACGCGCCTATCCTTGAATGTTCGCGCTTTGCAACCTCTCTTGAACCAGGAGTATTTATGACCTTGACCCGCCGTGCCATGGCCACCACAAGGCCTGTACACCAAGAAGGCGGTCAATTCCGCCGCCGACCTCAAGGGCATCAAATGGCGCGCCTACAGCCCGGCCACCGCACGCATCGCCGAACTGGTGGGTGCACAGCCGGTCACCGTGCAGGCGGCCGAAGTGAGCCAGGCCTTTGCCACCGGTGTGACCGAAAGCATGATGAGCTCGGGCTCCACCGGCGCGGACACCAAGCTGTATGAGCACGTCAAATTCTGGTACGACACCCAGGCCTGGTTGCCCAAGAACGCGCTGATCGTCAACAAGAAGGCCTTCGACGCGCTCGACAAGCCGACCCAGGACGCGGTGCTCAAGGCCGCGGCAGACGCCGAAGTGCGTGGCTGGGCTGCCAGCAAGAAGACCAACACCGAGTCGCTGGAAAAGCTCAGGGCTGGCGGCATGCAGATCCTGCCGCCTTCCGCCGCGCTCAAGTCCGACATGAAGAAGGTGGGCGACACCATGCTGACCGAATGGCTGGCCAAGGCCGGTGACGAAGGCAAGGCCCTGGTCGACGCATTCAAGAAGCCATAAGCGGCAACCCCCCGCTTACTTGACGAGCGCGATGCGCAAGCTTCTCGACGCCATCTACAACAGCGCCGCCGCCCTGGCGGCGCTTTTTTTGGTCGGCGTACTACTGATGGTGCTGTTGTCGATTTTCGGCCGACAACTCAACGTCTACGTACCGGGTACCGACGCGTATGCTGGCTACCTGATGGCTGCCAGCGGCTTCCTGGCGCTGGCCCATACGCTCAAGCACGGCGACCATATCCGCGTCACGCTGGTGCTAGGCGCCTTGTCCGGCCGGTGGAAACGTGTGCTGGAACTCTGGGCCCTGGCATTCGCCTCTGTCATCAGCGTGCTGTTCGCGTTCTACAGCTGCAAACTGGCCTGGCAGTCGCACGTGTTCAACGATATTTCCACTGCCAACGACGCCACGCCGCTGTGGATTCCGCAGATCGCCATGGCGCTGGGTACCGTGGTGCTGGCACTGGCCTTCATCGACGAGCTGGTGCTCGAGGCACGCCGCCAACGCGTGGCGCCGAACACGACCGAGCCCAATCGCAACGAATGACACCGGACCACGCTTCATGAACGATTTCGCCATCACCGCCCTGCTGCTGGTGTCACTGCTGCTGATCCTGGGCAGCGGCGTCTGGGTCGGCCTGTCACTGACCGGCGTGGCCTGGCTGGCCGTCACCATGTTCTCCAGCCGTCCGGCCGGGGACGCCATGGCGGTCACGGTCTGGGGCTCCTCGTCGAGCTGGACCTTGACCGCATTGCCGCTGTTCGTCTGGATGGGCGAAATCCTGTTTAGAACCCGCCTCAGCGCCGAGATGTTCAAGGGATTGTCACCGTGGGTCCAGGCTCTGCCGGGTCGACTGCTGCACACCAACGTGATCGGCTGCACCATATTTGCCGCGGTGTCGGGGTCGAGCGCCGCGACCTGCGCCACCATCGGCAAGATGACACTGCCCGAGCTGAGCCGTCGCGGCTATCCGGAGCACATGGTGATCGGCACCCTGGCCGGCTCGTCCACGCTGGGGTTGCTGATACCGCCGTCCATCATCATGATCGTCTACGGCGTCGCCGCCGAAGTGTCGATTTCCAAACTGTTCATCGCAGGCGTGTTCCCCGGCATGCTGCTGGCCGCGCTGTTCTCCGGCTACATCATGTTCTGGGCGCTGCGCCATCCCGAGCAGGTGCCGGCGTCCGACCGCAGCTACACGCTGCGCGAAAAGATATCCGCGTCGCGCAGCCTGATTCCGGTGGTAATCCTGATTCTGTCGGTGCTCGGGTCCATCTACGCCGGCATCGCCACCGCAACCGAGGCTGCTGCGATCGGCGTGGTGGGCGCCCTGCTGATCTCGGCGCTGCAGGGTTCGCTTGGCTGGGCCACGTTTCGCGATTCGCTGATGGGCGCGACCCGGCTGTACTGCATGATTGCGCTGATCCTGGCCGGCGCGGCCTTTTTGACCCTGGCCATGGGCTACGTCGGCCTGCCACGTCACCTGGCCGAATGGATCAGCTCACTCGGGCTGAGCAAGGCGCAGTTGATCTTCGCACTGGCCGTGTTCTTCATCTTGCTCGGGTGTTTCCTGGACGGCATCTCGATGGTCGTGCTGACCATGGGCGTGCTGATGCCCACCGTCAACGCGGCCGGCATCGACCCGATCTGGTTCGGCATCTTCGTCGTGCTTGTCGTCGAGATGGCGCAGATCACACCGCCGGTGGGCTTTAACCTGTTCGTGCTGCAAGGCATGACCGGCAGGCAACTGCCCTGGATCGCCAAGGTCACGATGCCGATGTTTTTCCTGATGTGCGGCGCCGTCGCGCTGATCTACATCTTCCCCGGCATTGTTTCCTGGTTGCCGCAGCAGATGGGCCAGTGAGTACCATCGCGGCATGTTGTCGGTTGTCGCGATCTGTATTGGTGCCAGCCTTGGCGCACTGATGCGCTGGGGACTGGGCCTGTGGCTCAGTCCCGGCGCTCTGATTCCGTGGGGCACGCTGGTCGCCAATCTGCTGGGTGGTTATCTGGTCGGTCTGTGTATTGCGATCTTCCAGGCCCTGCCCCAGCTCGATCCGGTCTGGCGGCTGGCGCTGGTGACCGGCTTTCTCGGTGCCCTGACCACCTTCTCCAGCTTCTCCGCCGAAGTGGTCGGGATGCTGGGGCAGCAGCGTTATCTGCTGGCTTTTGGCACCGCCTCCATGCACCTGTTCGGCTCGCTGCTGCTGACGGTGGCCGGCATGCGCACCGCGGCGCTGCTGCTGGCGCATCGCGCCTGACGGCACGCCCGTTCAGACACCCGTGCAGGCCCGACGCGCTTGCCGGTCGTTGACTTCGAAGTCGACGGTCGGCGGTATTACAGTCGGGTATCCCATCCGTAAGGACTCGCTCCGTCGATCCATCCATGTCCAGACCCGCAACACGCCCCAATATCATCTTCATCGTGGCCGACGACCTCGGTTATGCCGACCTGGGTTGTTACGGTGGCCGCGAAGCCAGTTTCGGCGCAGTTTCGCCAGAGCTCGACAGACTCGCTGCCGCCGGCATGCGTTTCACCGATGGCTACGCCAACTCCCCCGTGTGTTCGCCGACCCGGTTCGCCATGATGACCGCCCGCTACCAGTACCGCCTGCGCGGCGCCGCAGAGGAGCCAATCAGCAGCCGCAACGCCGGCAGCGGTTCGCTGGGCCTGCCCCCCGAGCATCCGACCCTGCCCTCGCTGCTGCGCGACAGTGGCTACCGCACCGCACTGGTCGGCAAGTGGCATCTGGGTTTCCCGCCGCATTTCGGCCCCTTGCGTTCGGGTTACGACGAGTTCTTCGGCCTGCTGGCTGGTGGCGCCGATTACTTCACGCATTGCAACTCGAGCGGCAAACACGACCTGTACCTCGGCGACCAGGCACATGAAGAAAAAGGCTACATGACCGACCTGATCAGCCAGCACGCAATTGATTTCGTCGACCGCACGGCTGAAGGCGCCCACAACGGTTCACCGTTCTTCCTCAGCCTGCACCACACGGCGCCGCACTGGCCGTGGGAGACGCGCGACGACGCGACCGTGCCAGCGCAGATCAGCAACAACCTGTTCCATCTGGACGGCGGCAACATCGACACCTACCGGCGCATGATCCATCACATGGACGAAGGTATCGGCCAACTGGTGGCGTCGTTGCGCGGCCATGGCCTTCTCGACAACACCTTGATCGTGTTCACCAGCGACAACGGTGGCGAACGCTTCTCTGACAACTGGCCGCTGGTGGGCGGCAAGATGGATCTGACCGAAGGCGGCATCCGCGTGCCCTGGATCGCGCATTGGCCGGTCGGCATCGCACCCGGTGGCGTCAGCACGCAGCATTGCTTGACGATGGACTGGTCGGCTACGATGCTCGACCTGGCGGGCGTGGCGCCCGATCCGGACTTCCCGCTCGACGGCATGTCGCTGGCCCCGGTGCTGCGCGACCCGACCCATATGTTCCACCGAGCTATGCACTGGCGCATGAATCACCGTGGCCAGCGCGCGCTGCGCGACGGTGATTGGAAGTATTTGCGCGTGGACGACCACGACTACCTGTTCAACATCCCTGGCGACGCGCGCGAACGTGCGAACAAAGCGAAACGGGAACCCGAACGCCTGCAGGCCATGCGCGCGCAGTGGGAGACCTGGAATGCCACCATGCCGGAGATCCCCGAGGACGCCGCGGTACACCTGGGGTACTCCACCAAGGACATGCCGCAGCGCTGAACGACCGCGCCGTGGTGCGGCAAAGGCACGCGGGTTTACCCGACGCATCCGCTGACTGATGCCACGCATCACAAATGGTGATTGGCTCTATGGGGTACTTGCTCGCTAGTATCCGACGGTAAGCCACCCAAAACAGGAGACACCATGCTACGAACCCACGCCGTCCGCGGCCTCACGCTGAGCCTGATCTCGGCCTTCTTCGCGGCCCACGCCGGTACCGTCGCCGTCGTCACGTCCTTTCCCAAGGAGCTGACCGAGATCTACAAGAAGGCCTTCGAGTCACGCAACCCCGGCATCAAGATCGAAATCCTGAACAAGAACACCACCGCGTCGATCGCCTATATCAAGGAACTGCCGGTCGGCCAGCGTCCGGATGTGATGTGGGCCTCGGCGCCCGACGCATTCGAGGTGCTGGCACGCGACAAGCTGCTGCAGCCCGCCCCTGAAGTCAAGAACCCGCAGGCACCGGCCAAGGTCGGCAGCTACCCGCTCAATGACCCGGAAGGCATGTACTACGGCCAGGCACTGGCAGGTTATGGCCTGATGTGGAACACGCGCTACATGCAGGCCAACAAGGTGCCGGCACCCAAGGAATGGGCCGACCTGGTGAAGGGCGAATATTTCGGCCATGTGGCCATGTCCTCTCCGTCGCGCTCGGGCACGACCCACCTGACGGTCGAGACCATCCTGCAGGGCGAGGGCTGGGAAAAAGGCTGGGCCCAGATGCTGCAGATCAGCGGCAACTGCGCCGCCATCACCGACCGCAGTTTTGGTGTGCCGGACGGCGTGAACAACGGGCAATATGGCGTCGGCCTGGTGATCGACTTCTTCGGTCTGGCCAGCAAGTATTCGGGCTTCCCGGTGGAGTTCCACTATCCCAGCGTGACCGCGGTCGTTCCGGCCAACATCGCGCTGGTCGCCGGCGGCAAGAACGCCGACGAAGCGAAGAAATTCATCACGTTCACGATGTCGCGCGAGGGCCAGGAACTGCTGTTCGACCCCAAGATCAGCCGCCTGCCCATCCTGCCCAATGCCAGCTTCGGCGCCAAGGTGCCAGCTAACTACCCGGACGCGCATGAGATCGCCAAACGCGCCAAGGTCAGCTTCAACTCGACGCTGTCCAGCGACCGTTACCAGGTGGTCGTGAGCCTGTTCGACCAAATGATCACGTTCCGCCTCAAGGACCTGCAGGCCGCTACCGGCGCCATCCATGAGGCCGAGCGCAAGCTCAAGGCCAAGCCCAATGTACAGGCTGCCGAGTTGCTCAAACAGGCGCGTAGCTTTGCCTACTCGCCGCTGGTGTCGGAATCGATGATCAAGGACGAGAAATTCCTCGAACTGTTCCGCCAGAACAAGAAGGAAGTGGCGGTGGCCAAACAGCTCACCGGTCTGGAAGACCTGTGGAACACAAAGGCCAAGGCCAACTACGAAAAGGCCGCCGACCTGGCCAAGCAGGCCTCCGCGCTGATCAAGTAAGCCAGGCCCCGGTCCCGCGCGCGTCGAGGCGCGGGGCCCTTTCATCTCCCGAGAAACGCACATGTCCGCTGTCCTGACAGAACCCGTCACGCCCCAGGCGCCCATCAACCGGAGCGCCGGACCCGGAATAGCGTGGGGTCACTGGTCGCTCGCCGGCATCGTGCTGGCCTTCCTGGCGATCTTCCTGCTGGTGCCTGTTGGCCTGGTCATCTACACCGCCTTCGTCAACGAAACCGGCGCGCTGACGCTGGGCCACTTCAGCAACTTCTTCAACCAGACGCTGATGCGCGAGTCCTTCGTCAACAGCTTGATGGTGGCGTTGTCGTCGGTGTTCTTCGCGTCGATCATCGCGATACCACTGGCCTACCTGACGGTGCGCTTCGAGTTCCGCGGCGCACTGCTGATCCAGACCCTGGGCGTGTTGCCACTGATCATGCCGCCGTTTGTCGGTGCGGTCGCGCTGCAGCTGATCTTCGGGCGCAGCGGGTCGGTCAACTTACTGCTCAACGACTGGTTTGGCTTCACGATACCGATCATGGATGGTCTGGTCGGCGTGACCTTTGTCGAGAGCATCCACTACTTCCCCTTCATCCTGCTCAACCTGGTCGCGGCAATGCGCAACATTGACGGCGCGATGGAGGAGTCGGCGATGAACCTGGGCGCCAAGGGCTGGCGGCTGTTCTGGCGCATCATCTTCCCGTTGTCGCTGCCCGGCTACCTGGCGGGCGCGGCGCTGGTTTTCGTCAAGGTGTTTGACGACCTGGGCACACCGCTGGTCATGGGCGTGACCAACATGCTCGCGCCGCAAGCCTATCTGCGCATCACCTCGGTGGGCATCGAGGACCCGCTGGGTTATGTGATCAGCGTCATCATGATCGTGTTCTCCATCCTGGCCTTGTGGATGGCTGCACGCGTCATGAAGGGCAAGGACTATTCGACGCTGCAAAAAGGCGGTGGCTCGCTGCAGCGACGCAAACTGGGCGGCTGGGAGTCGGTGCTGGCCTATGGCTGGATCGTCTTCATCCTGCTGGTCACGCTGGCACCACATATCGGCATCCTGCTGATGTCCTTCTCCAAGGTCTGGAGCTACTCGGTGCTGCCCGACAGCTTCACGATCGAGCATTACGGCACGGTGTTCACCGACTCCAAGCTGATGATCTACAACACGCTGAAGTACTGCACCATGGCCGCCGGCCTGGACATCGTGCTCGGCACCACCATCGCCTACCTGATCTACCGCACGCAGTTGCCGGCACGCCAGTGGCTGGACTATATGGCTTCGATCGCGCTGGCGATCCCCGGCCTGGTGCTGGCGATCGGCTACCTGCGCATGTTCAAGGGTGTCAACGTGCCGTTCACCGACACGCCGATGGTCGCCACCTGGTTCCTCATCATGATCGCCTATGCGGTGCGGCGCCTGCCCTATGCGCTGCGCTCGTGCATGGCGGCGCTGCAGCAGGTGCACATATCGCTGGAGGAAGCCGCCAGCAGCCTGGGCGCCGGCAAGGTCAGCACGGTGCGCCGCATCATGGTGCCACTGATGCTCGGCGGCATCCTGGCCGGCTTTGTGACCAGCTTCATCACCGCCGCGGTGGAACTGTCAGCGACCATCCTGCTGACCTCTTCGCAGAGCCAGGCGCCGATGAGTTATGGCATCTACCTGTACATGCAAAGCATTGCCGGCCGTGGCCCGGGCGCCGCGCTGGGCGTGATCGCCGTTGCCGTCGTTGCACTGGGTACCTATATGTCGCACCGCGTGATCGAGAACGCCCGCGCACCGGTTCGCGCAGCCCACGAATGACCCTAGGAAAATCACCATGCATCTGAACAAAGTTTCTTTAGAGGCACGCCATATCAGCCTGAGTTATGGCAAGACGGAAGTGCTCAAGGACGTCAACATCCGCATCGAACCGGGCGAGTTCTTCGCACTGCTCGGTCCGTCGGGATCGGGCAAATCCACGCTGTTGCGCCTGATCGCCGGTTTCAACCAGCACCAGCGCGGCGAACTGCTGATCGACGGCAAGGACATCACGGGCACGCCGCCACACCTGCGCAATGTCGGCATGGTGTTTCAGAACTACGCCTTGTGGCCGCACATGACGGTGTGGAACAACGTCGCGTTTGGCTTGGTCGAGCGGCGTGAGTCAAAGGCAGACATCAAGCGCAAAGTCGGCGCCGCGCTCGAACTGGTCGGCCTGTCGCAGTTCGGCGAGCGCCGGCCCGGCCAGCTCTCCGGCGGCCAGCAGCAGCGTGTCGCGCTGGCACGCACCGTGGTGATAGAGCCCAAGCTGCTGCTGCTCGACGAGCCGCTGTCCAACCTAGACAAGAACCTGCGCGTGCAAATGCGCGAGGAGATCAAGAACCTGCAGCGCACGCTGGGCCTGACCACGATCTTTGTGACCCACGACCAGGAAGAAGCCATGACCACCGCCGACCGCATGGCCGTGCTTGACCACGGCATCCTGCAGCAGGTGGGATCGGCCGCGGCGCTGTTCGACTTCCCGGTCAACCGCTTTGTCGCCGGTTTTGTCGGCACGGCCAACCTGATCGACGGCACCATCACCCATGTGAACGGTGAGACCATCATCTTCCGCGGCGAAGGCGTCGGCGAACTGGTGCTGCCGCGCAACAGCGACACGCCGGGCGCGGGCAAAACCACGATGGCATTTCGCCCGCACACGGTGAGCATCCGGGTGCGTGACGAACATGTCGAGGCCTCGCGCGCCTGGCTCGACGGCCGGGTCGAAAGTTCGGAGTTCCTGGGCGAGTCGTCGCGCTACCGCGTGCGTGTCGGCGACGCAATGATTGTTGCGAACCAGCCGCATTACGCTGGCCTGGCCCTGTTCCCACCGGGTTCGGAGGTGCGTCTGGGCATCGAGTCGACGCTGGTTCGTTTTCTGAACCGCTGAGATTTCGCGTTAACCTCGCGCGATGGAAATCTACCAGCTTCGCGCATATGTCACGGTTGCCCGGCTCGGCCACCTGACACGTGCGGCCGAGGTATTGCACGTCACCCAGCCCGCGGTGTCGGGGCAGATCAAGGCGTTGGAAGAAGAACTGGGCATTGCCTTGTTCGACCGCAAGCCCGGGCGCATCGTGCTCACGCGGGCCGGCGAGCGCATGTTGCCGGAGGCCGAGAAGGTGCTCGAAGCCGCCGGATCGCTGATTGCCCGGGCGCGCGCGTTGCAGGGCGAGTTATCGGGTTCGCTGTTCATAGGCACGGTGGGCGATCCGGAGTCCTTGCGCCTGGGATCCCTGCTCAATGGCCTGGTCAGTGCATTGCCGCTGCTGGAGATCAAGACGCGCGCCGGCGACGCCGAGGTGCTGCGCGAGGCAGTGGCCACGTCGAGCCTGCAGGCGTCGTTCTACATCGGCCCCAATATTCCGCGCGAGGTCAAAGGCCTGCCATTGCAATCGCTGCAATACCGCATCGTGGCGCCGTTCTCGTTCAGCCAGCGCATCCTGCACGCCGGATGGCGCGAGATTGCCGACATGCCGTGGATAGGCGCGCCCGCGACCAGCCATGCGCAGACGCTGCTACGCGACCTGTTCGCGCGCCAGGGCCTGTTGCCCAACATCGTGCTCGAGTCCGACCACAGCTCCGCGCCCCAGACCCTGGTGCGATCCGGACTGGGCCTGGCCTTGCTGCGCGAGGACGTCGCCGTGCCCATGGCCGAGCATGACCAGGTGGTGATATGGCCACACACCCGCGTGACGGCCCTGCTCAGTTTCATCTACCCCAAGGCGGCGGAACACGATCCGGCCATCGTGGCCGCCCTGTCGGTATTGCGCACGGTCTGGGGCCTGCCCACGCGGTGAGTCGCGGCCCCGATTCCGGCTGTCACAGGCGCATGCCACCGGCGCCAACAAGGCCGATCAATCCAACGGCGATCAGGTAGAAGGCGACAATGTAGTTGAGCAATCGCGGCATGATCAGGATCAGCACACCGGCGAGCAGGGAAATCAGCGGCGTGAGGCCGAGTTGGATGTTCATGGGTATCTTCCTTCAGACTTATTGAACGACGATCGTGTCATTGTCGAACCGCACGCGGGCGCCGACCTGCAACCCTGGATCTGCGGCATAGTCAAGGCTGCGGGTTGCGCCGGACTCCAGTCGCACCAGCACGCGGTGCACCTGGGTCTTGTCCATGCTGTTCTCGACCCGGTTGCCCGCATAGGCGCCGCCCACCGCCCCGGCGATCGTCGCCAGGTCCTTGCCGGTGCCCCCGCCTACCTGGTTGCCAAGCACGCCGCCAATGATGCCGCCGGCAATGGTTCCCAGCACATTGGGTTTGTCGCCCTTGATCGTGACCAGGTCGATTGATTCGACGACGCCGCATTCGACGCACGCGATCTGGCTCTGGTTCTGCTCGCTGGCGCGCCGGTCGCGCTTGGAAGCCTGACCCTGATTGCCTTGCCCGCGCTCGAAGCGCTGGCTGGTTTCCTGCTTGTTCACCACCAGGAAGGCAGTGGCGTCGAGATCGCGCGTGACGCGGTCGCCTCGGCGCAGCGTGTAGCGACCCTCGTAGACGCCGCGTCGCACTTCGGTCAGCACAATGCGAGCCGGTACGCCCTGCACCTTGACACGTGCCGCACCGGAGGGAGCGCCCGTCAAAGCGGAATGGCACTTACTTTGGCGCCATGACGTTGAAGTGAGGGGCGTAAGCGATTGAATTTGAAGAGAAAGCGAGGTGGCTGACCCAGGGATTGATAGCATGGTTGATACGAAGCTCCCAAACCATCTTTCCGAAAGCCAGCCACCATGGATCGTAATGCCCAAAACGGTGTTCATCAACGTCGAAGCGCAATCGTGCGCCGGGCGAAGGCGACGCCGACGGTGGAGTTCTTCAACGTGCTGACGAGTCCGGCGTTGCTTGAGACGACCGAGTCGGTGCTGCCGGAGCACCAGGCGGTTTACCCCCAGCCCAGCACCCAGGCGCCCGGGGTTGGATTCCCGCTGGCGCGCTTGGTCATGGTGATTTGCCTGGCCACTGGCGCAGCGCTCGATATGGTGGTCGGAC
>Ga0209284_10000868_pt1 | contig 48756 bp, 40 predicted proteins | sample FRY03_FD_187211 | JGI IMG/M metagenome (GOLD analysis project Ga0209284, IMG submission 187211) | Freshwater microbial communities from Lake Fryxell liftoff mats and glacier meltwater in Antarctica - FRY-03 (SPAdes) (version 2) | ecosystem: Environmental > Aquatic > Freshwater > Ice > Glacier...
GCCCGGGCAGGCCGCCGGCAAATCGGAGCTCACCGCGGCCGAGCCAGGCTGCACGCATGGCCGGCCGGCGCGCATCAGCTGGGCCCGGCTGCTCAAGCGCGTGTTTGAGATCGACATCGAGCACTGCCCGAACTGCGGTGGCCAGCTCAAGATCATCGCCGCCATCCTGGAGGCACCAGTGATAGAGCGGATCCTCAGGCACCTGGGGTTGGAGGCCAGGGCACCGCCCCGGGTGCCGGCGCGCGGAGATCTTCAGCAGGCGGCTTGATCGCGGCCCGGTCCCCCGGGCTGCGGGCAGGGGCTGCGCCTGACTCGGGTCGAGCCCGGTGAGGGGCCACGAAGCTCGAGGGTTTCCCCGATGCCCTGGCAGCTTTCGGGTCAGGCGGCGGGGCTGCGGCTGCTGCCCAGCATGCGATTGGCCAAGCCAAAACTCCCTCAAAACTCCTCGGTGTGCCACCCAGTGCGGGCGAGCCCGTCCCGGTTGGCACAAAAACATGCCGTTTGATTTTCCTATTCACTGGGTCACTTTTGTCGGCATTGTCCTGGTGTCTTTGTTCGTCGATTTCGTCGTGCTCAAGAAGCAGGGCGCGCATGCAGTCGGTATGCGCGAAGCACTGAACTGGTCGCTGATCTGGATCGCGCTGAGTTTTGTCTTCAATGGCCTGTTCTGGTGGGCCGTCAAGGACACCACCGGTTCGGTGACGATCGCCAACACCAAGTCACTCGAATTCCTCACCGGCTACCTGATCGAGAAGTCGCTCGCGGTGGACAACATCTTTGTCTTCCTGATGATCTTCACTTACTTCGCGGTGCCACCGCAGTACCAGAAGCGGGTGCTGATGATCGGCATCATCGGCGCAATCGTGCTGCGCACCGTGATGATTCTGGTGGGCGGCTGGTTGCTGCAGCAGTTCCACTGGATCCTGTATCTCTTCGGCGCCTTCCTGGTGCTCACCGGCATCAAGATGTGGTGGGCGGCCGGCCAGGAGCCCGACCTGGAGGAAAACCCGGCCCTGCGCCTGTTGCGCAAGCTGATTCCGGTCAGCAAGAACTACGACGGCGAGAAGTTCTTTACCGTCGAGAACGGCACGCGCATCGCGACGCCGCTGTTCATGGTGATCTGCCTGATCGCGGTGACCGACGTCATCTTTGCGGTCGACTCGATTCCCGCAATCTTTGCGATCACCAGTGATCCGTTCATCGTGCTCACCAGCAATGTGTTCGCCATCCTGGGCCTGCGCGCCCTGTATTTCCTGCTGGCGGCAGTAGCCAGCAAGTTCCATCTGCTCAACTACGGCCTGGCCGTGATCCTGGTCTTCATCGGCGTCAAGATGTGCCTGGTCGACGTGTTCAAGATCCCGGTTCTGGTGTCGTTGGGGGTGATCGTGGGCGTGCTGGCGGCGACGATGCTGCTCAGTTTGCGCAGCGCGACTGCGCGGCCCAAGTCCAAGGCCTGATCCCGCCTATGGGCGGGTTCGCATCAGGTGCCAGCCCGCCCCGCTCCAGCCAGTTTCCGGCGCTCAGCCGGCAACTGGCTTTTGCGCGGTCAGCATGTTCTGCGCCGCCGCCGCGACGCTGGAATCTGTGCCACCGGCCACCTGCACCGTCGGGAACGCGAACTTGATGCCGTTGGCGTCGAACGCGGTCTTGATCGCAGCAAAGGCCTTGCGCCGGATCACGAACTGCTCGCCCGGTCGCGTCATCATCTTCATGCGGATCTGGATCGCGAAGTCGCCGAACTGCTCGACGCCCTGCATCTTGAGCGGCTCCAGGATGTTGGGCCCCATCTCCGGGTCGGCTGCCAGATCCTGGCCAATCTTCTTGATCAGCTTGCGTGCCTTCTCCAGATCGCTGTCGTAGGTGATGCCGATCGACAACTTGTCGATCACCCAGTCGCGGCTCATGTTCTGCACCGCGCCCAGTTCGCCGAACGGAACGGTATAGACCGGCCCGCGGTGGTGGCGCAGCCGCACCGAGCGCAGGCTGAACGACTCGACCGTGCCTTTGTAATTGCCACTCTGGATGTATTCACCGACGCGGAACGCATCGTCGAACAGGAAGAACACGCCGCTGACGATGTCCTTGACCAGGGTCTGGGCACCGAAACCGACCGCGATGCCGACCACGCCGGCGCCTGCCACCATGGGCGCGATATCGACGCCCAAGGCCGACAAGGCGGTGAGCACCGCGATGACCGCCAGCGTGACGAATGACACATTGCGCAAGATCGGCAGCACGGTACGCAGACGGGTGGCCTCGCCACTGTGCGCGTCGCCGACCGCCAGGGCCTGCGCCTGGGCCAGCCTGCGCTCGATCATGGCCTTGAAGACAAACCAGACCAGGTCGGCCAGCAGCAGGATGACCACTACGTTGAAGCCGCCGCGCAGGATGCGCACCGACACCGAATCGGAGGTCATCATGCTCTCCAGGTCGAATCCCCAGTTGCGAGCCAGCAGGTAACCGGTCAGCATGATCAGCACCAGACGCACGGCACGCAGCACCGCCGCCGACATGATGGTGGGCACGACGGGCGTCTGCGGCGACTCGCCCGGCGCGCGCTGCAACTGCATCGCGACGGCGTCGGCCAAGCGCATCGCGCCGTACAGCAGCAGGGCCAATGAACCCAGCCAAAACAGCGGGAACGCCCCGATGATCCGAACCACCAGCAGGACGACGAAGGCGACCGTGAGCAACCAATTGACTGACTTGAAACGTTCGTTGCGCACTCCCGGGCGCCGCCACACCGCCTCTATGACCAGAGCCAGTTGCCCTAGCGAAAGGGTGTAGGCCACAACGCGCCAGACGCCGTAGTCGACTTTCTGCGCTATCAGCCACTCGATGAAGGCGTATAGGAACGCAAACCAGGCCACGTTGACCACCAGCCGCCGATGCCAGAACCAGGCCGCCGGCGTGTCCATGGGCAACAGGCGAAACCGTTCTGCGCCCGGTGCAAACAACAGGCGGCCAAGCACCAGGCCCAAGCGCACCATCACGACGGCCACCAGCAGGCGCAGCAGAACGTCGCGAAACAGCGGCGGCCAGTCGAACGCCAGGAAAGCGCCGATCGTTCCCAGCGCAAACGCGGCCACCCAGCTCGCGCCAAAGCCGAAACGGGCCAACGCCGCCCGCAGCCGCTCGCCTGGCGTGTCCAAGCGCGAGGCCATGATCCACCTGCGCACGCCACCCGAAACCATCCAGAACAGCCGCTCGACGCCGAAACCCAGCGCGGCGAATGCCGCCACCAGCAGGAACACACTGCCCATGCCGTGCGCAGCCATCTCCGCATGCACCCGCTGCGAGGCCTCGGCCAGCGCGCCCGGCACCTTCGGGAAGCCACCCTGCAGTGCCGCCAAGTGGGTACGGATTGCGTCGATCTGGCCGGACATCATGGCGTCGCCGTCGGGGTCGGTTGGCGCCGATGCGCCCTGCACAGGTGCCGGCGCGCTGCGCTGCTGCGCGATCCAGCGCTGCACGTCGGGATCCGCCAGCAGCTGCACCAGTTCCTTCACCTTCTCGGGAGCCGGTTGGGCCACTGCCGGCTGTGCGCCGATCAGGAGCGCGGCGGCAAGGATGCTGGCAAGAAGATGCAGGATACGCATGGTAGGTTCCGTCACGATTGGTGTTCGTTGGGTGGGGGGCCGCGCGTGAGCGCGTGAGGGTCAGGCCTATACTTTATATGTAAGGTATAGGCCTGACCCCAATGGCTGCGCCCCAATGGCTGCGCCCCAATGGCTGCGCGACGCGGCGCCGTGAGGCCTGCCGTACTCCATCCGATCCTCGTACGCCCGCCATTCTCCATTGCCTATAGAGCACTCCTTGCAAAACGATCCTCCCCAATCTTCCGCCGGCGCACCCTTAGCTGCTGCATTCTGGCTCATAGTTTTCCGTGCGCTCGCCTGGTCGTACCTGCAGCGCGCGAGCACGTATGACTGGTGGTAGACAGTCTTTGCGGCCCACCACCTCGCCGCCAATACCGTCAGACTCAGGAGTTGGAGCCCATAGTCTGGACCTGACGCGACGAAGCCGGTGGCCATGGCGCAAGGAGGCACCGCGCCATCCACAGACCGTCTCGCGCCCATGTCCTGGGTTACGATAGTGCCTCACTGCCTTGCCTCGGGACATCCGCCGCAATCTTCCCATGTACCCCTTGCCGACCTCTGCTGATCACCTTGCCGCGTCAACACGCGCGCCAGTTCGTCTAGGTCTGTACCGGCGGCAACGACAAAGTCTCGGTATCTGGTCATGGGCCTGTTTGCTCGCACTGGTATTCTTGGCACAAGCCCTGGGTCAGATGCACAACGTGCTGCATGCTGCGGCGCCACAAGACGAAATCCTCGCCCAGAGATCCGTCGAAGGCAATGACCATGCACAGAAGGCCAGCCATTGGCTGGGTCGGCTGTTCGCCGGCCATGACAGCGCCTCCGACTGCCGCCTGTACGACCAGATCAGCCATGCAGACTGCGTGCCGACAGCCGCACTGCCGCCCGCTCTTGCGCTCCACACGCCGGTCAAAACGACCGCATCGCCCGCATCCGCGCAGGTCAGGCCGACGCTGCTTGTCCAGGCCCGCGGTCCCCCGATTCAAACCTGATCCCTGCTCGCGCCTCTGCCGGCCTGCGCGGTAACTGCCGCGCAGGCCGGCCGCACGGCGGTTCCACCACCCGTGCAGGTCTGGTGCGAACGCATCCATGACAGCTTCGACAGGACCAGGCCACGATGGCGAAGTCACGCCACCTCGGCCATCGTGCAGGCCATCGCGCCCGGCTTGCCTCAAACAAGCCGAAGCGCCATTCCACTCATTTTTTTTGATACCCATGAAAATTCCAATGCCAAATGGCGCCGCCCGTCGGCTCCTGCCCCTGCTGCCCTTACTGCTCCTGCCACTGGCCTCGTTGGCCTTGGCGCAGCAACAAGCCCACACCCACGGCCTGCTTGCGTTTGATGTCGCCATCGACGCGCAAAACATCACCTTGACGATGGAAGCGCCGCTCGACAATTTCCTGGGCTTCGAGCGCGCGCCACGCACCGATGCCGAGCGCAAGAACGTCGCCGCCCTGGTCAAGCGACTGAACGCCGCCGACACGCTATTCATCCCCGATCCCAAAGCCGAATGCCGTCTGTCCAGCGTCACGCTGGAGTCCAAGGTGCTCGGCCTGGGCGCCAGCGAAAAGGCCGCGGCGGGCGCGTCCGCGGCCACTACCAAGGCGCCGGTCGCGCACGACGACCATGCCGACATCGACGTGGCCATTGTGTTCAGTTGCGCCAAGGCTTCGCTGGCGCGACAGATCGACGTCCGGATGTTCGACGCCTTCCCGCGCCTGCGCAGGATCGACGCCCAGGTGGCCAGCGAACAGGGCCAGTTCAAACGCAGCCTGAAAAAAGCCGCGCCTCTGCTGCGCTGGGGGCGCTGAGTCCATGCAGACGTCCATCCTGGAGATAGCGCAATTGCGCTTTGCCTGGCCCGGCAGCGGGGAACCCTGCCTGGACATCGATGCACTGCATGTGGACAAAGGCGAGTCCGTGTTTTTGTACGGCCCCAGTGGTTGCGGCAAGAGCACCCTGCTGGCCCTGATTGCAGGCGTGCTGCTGCCGCAACACGGCCAAGTTCGCCTGGATGGCCGCCCCTGGGCTGACATGCCTGGCACCCGGCGCGACCGGTACCGGGTCGACCACGTGGGCTATATCTTCCAGCAGTTCAACCTGCTGCCCTATCTGAGCGTGCGCGACAACGTGCTTGCTCCGTGCCGGTTTTCACCACTGCGCCGGCAGGCTGCGCAACGGCAGTCGGGATCCGACGCGGCAGCTGCGGCACACTGGCTGGAGGGCATGGGCCTACCAAGGCGGCTATGGGATCAGCCGGCACGCGACCTGTCGGTAGGCCAGCAGCAGCGTGTGGCGGCAGCCCGCGCACTGATCGGAAGCCCGGCGCTGGTGATTGCCGACGAGCCCACCTCGGCACTGGACGAACAACGCCGCAACAGCTTTCTCGACCTGTTGTTGGCGGCCTGTAAGACGGCCAACAGCGCACTGGTTTTTGTCAGCCACGACCTGCGCATGGCCGATCGCTTCACCCGCGCCATCGAATTGCCACGCATCAACCGTGTGCCGCAACATGATGAGGCCGCCGCATGATCCGCTTCCTCTGGACCCTGGCTTGGCGCAGTGCTTGGAACAGGCGCTTCACGCTGGCGCTGACCATGGCGTCGATCGCTCTTTCTACCTTCATGTTGCTGGGCACCGAACGCATCCGCACCGACATCCGCAACAGCTTCACGTCTGCAGTGTCCGGCACCGACCTGATCGTCGGCGCGCGGACCGGCTCGGTTCAGCTGTTGCTGTACGCAGTGTTCCATGTCGGCGCCGCCACCAACAACGTCCGCTGGGGCACCGTGCAGGCTCTACAGCAACAGCGTGGTGTCGACTGGATCATCCCGTTGTCGCTGGGCGACTCCCACCGCGGGTTTCCGGTGCTGGGCACGACGGGTGACTATTTCACGCATTTTCATTACGGTGACCGCCAGGCTCTGCGTATCGCGCTGGGCGCGCCGATGTCAGACCTGTTCGATGCCGTACTCGGCTCCGAAGTTGCGGCGCGCCTGGGATACCGCCTGGGTGACCACATCGTGCTCTCACACGGCAGCGGTGAGCTGGATCTCAGTCAGCATGCCGACAAGCCGTTTGTCGTGCGCGGCATCCTGGCGCCGACGGGCACACCGGTCGACCGCACCGTGCATATCAGCCTGCAAGCCATGGAGGCGCTGCACGTGGGCTGGATCGCCGGGATTCCACTGCCCGGTCAGCATGCCGACGCCGCCAACGTGCGCCAGATGGACCTGACGCCACGCGCCGTCACAGCCGTGCTGGTGGGACTCAAGAGCCGATCCGGCGTGTTCTCGGCCCAGCGCTATATCAACACCTTCACCGGCGAACCGCTGATGGCCATCCTGCCAGGCGTGGCGCTCGATGAACTGTGGGACGTCATCGGTGCCGGCGAAAAGGCCTTGCTGCTGATGTCAGGGCTGGTGGCGGCGGTCAGCCTGGCAGGCCTGGTATCGGTGGTGATGGCCGGGCTCAACGAACGGCGCCGCGAACTGGCGGTGCTGCGCGCGGTTGGTGCCAGCCCTCTGGACATACTGGTGCTGCTGATGATCGAAGGTGCGATGGTCACCTTCGGCGGCGTTGTGCTGGGCATTGCCGCCCTGGTGGCGGTGGCTACTGCGCTGGGGCCCTGGCTGCAATCGCAATTCGGACTGACGCTGGATCTGGCCCAACCGACCGAACTGCAAGTGTGGCTGCTCGGCGCCCTGGTATTGGCCGGCGGTCTCGCCAGCCTGGCGCCCGGCTGGCGCGCGTATCGGCTGTCGCTCTCCGATGGACTCTCTCCAAGGACCTGAAACCATGAAACCCCTGACCCCCTTCTCACGGCGCACGATGCTGACACTGGTCGGCGCATGGCTGGTGCACGCGCCGCTGCAAGCGGCCGAATTCCCCGAGATCTCGTGGGACGACTTGGCACCTGCGGATTGGAACCCGATGGCTTCGCTCAAGGGTATCGGCAGCTATCCCGACTCCGACCCCCGAGCACAAAAGTTGTACGACCGCATGCGAGAAATCTGGGACTCTGCGCCCACAGTACCGAGCATGGCAGGCAAGTCCGTACGCCTGCCGGGTTACTTGGTGCCGTTGGACGAGGCCAAGGACGGCATTCGCGAATTCCTTCTGGTGCCGTATTTTGGTGCCTGCATTCACAGCCCGCCGCCGCCCGCCAACCAGATCGTGCATGTGCGTTCGCAGACCGCGCTCAAGGGACTGCGCACGATGGACGCAGTATGGGTCAGCGGTAAGCTTGAACTGGAAAGCTCCAAGACCGATATGGGCGTCAGTGGCTACAGCATGCTCGCCCGTCAAGTCTTGCCATACAAGGGCAAGTCGCGTTAGCGAACCGGGCGCCATGAAAAAACGCTTGCCGAATCTACACTTCGCCTGGTCCATCGGCCTGTGCGTGGCCGTCGTTGTCGCGCTTGGCGGCGCCGTCCGCTGGTTTGCGTTCGATTACGAGCGCGACCAGGCCGGAAACGGCGCGCTGGCACAGGCGCCCTTTGTTGAACTCGACTGGCAGACCCTGGTACCCAAGGGATGGGATCCACTCAAACGTTATCGCAACCTTCTGCTGGGCCGCCTGGATGACTCGGACCCAAAGGCCATGGAACTGGCGCGGCAGATGCGCGAGACCTGGGACAACGCGCCGACCAACAACGATCTGAACGGGACCCGGGTGCGGATCTCCGGCTATGTCGTTCCGCTGGACGCCCAAAAAGGCGAGATGCGCGAATTCCTGCTGGTGCCGTACTTTGGCGCATGCATCCACACTCCGCCACCACCGGCCAACCAGATCATCCACGTATCAATAGCGCAGCCGGTCACGGACCTGCGCACCATGGACGCGGTATCTGTCAACGGCACGCTGCATACAGCGAGAAAAGATTCGTTGATGGGGACAAGCGGGTACACCCTTGTGGCCACACAGGTGGAACGGCGACAGCGCAAGGGCTGATAGTCCCTCCGGCGCGCGACCATTTGCCGCTGGCAAAGCACAGTCTCGCCCGAAGCGTAGGCGGGACCGGTTCGAACGGGGAAAAATAGCCACGCAGAGCATTGGCTTTTCATGCACGTGGATGTTGAACCAAAGGATCACTGCCAGTTCGCTACGCATGCCGCCCTTGTAATTCCATTTCTAATTCATTGCTGTAATAACTCCATCAACCTTGACGGAGAGCACCATGTCGCGTCCTGCCAGCGGAGGCGATAAGGTTTTGGCGAATGCCCGCGAGGCTATCGCCGCAGCCCAAACGATGGAGCAGTTGCGCCAGGCGCAGGCAGTTGTGTTGCCGCTGGACTATGGTTTGAGCCTGGCTGATACGGCGCTGGTCATTGGTGTCTCGCCGGGCTGGGCGCTGGCGCTTGCACGATGCTTTGGCAGCCACCACAGCCCAGCTTGGGTCGGACATGCAAATTGGCCACCAAGTCCAGCGCCGTGGCGCTCCCCAGCGACTCACCCGCATCGTTCTCAACTCCTATGACCCGTTCGCCGTGTGGGTCCACTACCAACTCGACGGTCTTGCCGGACAGTTCATAGGGCACCTCAAACTGCTGACCAAGATAAGACACGGTGCCGTTCTTTTTCAGCGAAGCGGCTGACGCGGTGATAAAAGGAAACTGGCCTATCTCGTTTGCAACGCAGCGTCGCAAACCTTCTACTGCCAGGGGGGGCTGCGGCGCCCTGGCAGGGACCTATTGAAAATCAAACCAAACCATCAAACCCGTTCAACGTCCCGCAATACATTCAGGCTCGATACTGCAAACGCTATAAAAAGACTTGGGACAAAATGGGGGGCTGATCCTCAGATGCCGACGGACGCAACAGTAAGCGCTGCCCCGAATGGACAGTCCGGGTAGTTTTGCCATGTCAGTTTTGGTCATGTTCGTTGAACAAAGTGACACACTGAACGGACACACCGGAGGTCCCGAGAGCCGCTATGGGCTTGGAGCCCGCATGAATACTGGGTTTTGACTTGATAAGGTGACGAGCCTTGACCCCGGCACTGGTTCGACAGTTAGGGCTGCTTGGTTCCCCACCTGACCCGGTTGGCCGCTTCCCCATGCGGGAAGGCCCGTCGCGGTGGATTGTACGGCCTGTGTCTATCGTCCTTGTCCCGTGCAGGAAAATTGCACCTTGCCGCGAACTAGAATCGATTCATGTCCTACCTCGTGTTAGCCCGTAAATACCGGCCGAAAAACTTCGGCGAAATGGTCGGGCAGGAGCATGTGGTCCGGGCCCTGACCAACGCGCTGGATTCGCAGCGCCTGCACCATGCCTACTTGTTCACCGGCACGCGGGGTGTGGGCAAGACGACGGTGGCGCGTATTCTGGCCAAGTCGCTCAATTGCCTGGGCCCGGATGGTACCGGCGGCATCACCTCGACACCGTGCGGCGTGTGCCAGGCCTGCACTGACATCGACAGCGGCCGGTTCATCGATTACACCGAACTCGATGCTGCTTCCAATCGCGGTATCGACGACGTTCAGACACTGCTCGAGCAGGCGGTCTACAAGCCAGTACAGGGGCGCTTCAAGGTCTTCATGATCGACGAGGTGCACATGCTGACGACGCCGGCATTCAACGCCATGCTCAAGACGCTGGAAGAGCCGCCAGACTATCTCAAGTTTGTGCTGGCCACCACCGATCCGCAGAAGGTGCCGGTCACGGTTCTGTCGCGTTGCCTGCAATTCAACCTGCGCCCGATGGCGCCGGAAACCGTGCGCGAACACCTCATCCGGGTGCTGGCGGCGGAGGTGGTGTCGGTCGACCCGCAGGCGCTGCGCCTGCTTTCGCGCGCCGCGCGGGGCTCGATGCGCGATGCCTTGTCATTGACAGACCAGGCCATCGCGTTTGGCGCCGGGCAGCTGAGCGAGGCGGTGGTGCACCAGATGCTCGGAAGCGTCGACCGTGGATATGTATTGCGACTGATCGAGGCGCTGGCCCATGGCAACGGCAAAACCGTGGTTGAAACGGTCGAGGAACTGCGCCTGCATGGTCTGAGCCCGGCCTCGATGCTCGAGGAAATGTCTGCCGTGCTGCAACGCATGGCGGTGCTGCAGGCCGTGCCCGACAGCGGCGACGCAGCCGATCCGGATGCCGCCGATCTAGCGCGCCTGGCCGCGCTGATGCCGCGCGACGAGACGCAGTTGCTGTACAGCCTGTGTTTGCATGGCGCAGGTGAACTGGGTCTGGCGCCAGACGAATACGCTGCCCTGACGATGGTGCTGTTGCGACTGCTGGCATTCAAGCCTACAGCGCCTCTCCCACCGCCACAGGAAAAAAAAACTCTGATTGACGCACGGCCCGCTGGCGGGCCGGTGCCGGCGGCGGTGCAATCAGTGCGGCTGGTGGCGGTGCCCGATGGCGCGGCCGTTGCGCTGCCCGGCCCATCGCCGCGTCCTGCGGGCCGCGTGCTCTCGGTCGTGCAGTCCGGTGCGGGCACGCGGCCGGTCCCCGCGGCACAGAACGATGCCGGTCGCGGCGCCCCGGATCGGCTACAGGCCGTGCCCGTGCGGGTGCAGGCGGACAGCCGCAGCGAGGCACAGGCGCAGGGCATCGTGTTGCCAACGCTGGTGCCCACCGAGGAGGGTGACTTCTGGTTTGCCACGGTGCAGCAGTTGTTGGCCGAACAGGCGGTCACTGCACTGGCGCGTGAACTCGCTTTGCAATCACAGTTGATCGCGCGCGATACCGACCAATGGGTTCTGCGGGTGGAGCGCGAGTCGCTGCAGCAGCCCGGCAGCCGCGATCGTGTCGCGGCGGCGCTGCACAGCATCGGCCACGCGGTCACGCTGGTGGTTGAAATCGGCCGAGTCACCGACAGTCCGGCCCGGCGCAATGCGGCATTGGCCGCCGAGAAACAATTGGCCGCGGAGAAGATCATTTTTGATGACCCGTTCGTGCAGAAGATGATGCGTGACTTTGGCGCGAAAATCGTGGCTGGCAGTATCCGGCCCCTCTGACACACGCACGGCATGCGCGACCCGCGCGGCGTGCGCCCTTGATTTTTTTCTCAACCATTTCAACCGAAGGAACACCATGTTTAACAAAGGACAACTGGCAGGGCTGATGAAGCAGGCCCAGGCCATGCAGGACAACATGAAGAAGGCGCAGGACGAACTCGCCAACGTCGAGGTCACCGGCGAGTCCGGCGCCGGGCTGGTCAAGGTCCTCATGACCTGCAAGCACGACGTGCGCCGCGTCACGATCGATCCCAGCCTGTTGGCCGACGACAAGGACATGCTGGAAGATCTGGTGGCTGCTGCCTTCAATGCGGCAGTACGCAAGGCGGAGGAGACATCAGCGGAGAAGATGGGCAAACTTGCGGCCGGCATGCCAGGCCTGCCCGGTGGCATGAAGCTCCCGTTCTAGTGAGCCAAGCCATGCGGTCGATCGGGCACAGGGCCAGGGCGGGTGCGAGCCGTGGCTGATTCAAACGCCGTCGAGGGCATGATCCAGGCCTTGCGCCGACTGCCCGGAGTGGGTGTGAAGTCGGCTTCGCGAATGGCCTTTCATTTGTTGCAGCATGACCGTGGCGGCGCGCGCGTACTGGCGGCTGCGCTGACGCACGCCTGTGATTCGGTCAAGCATTGCGAGCGCTGCCATACGTTCACCGAGGCGCAGTTCTGCCGAACCTGCACCGACGCCAGGCGCGACCAGACGCGTCTGTGCGTGGTGGAAACACCGGCCGACCAGTCGGCAGTGGAGCGCACCGGGGCTTACAAGGGCCTTTACTTCGTGCTGATGGGCAAGCTCAATCCACTGGATGGCATCGGTCCGCGAGACATCGGCCTGGGCAAGTTGTTCGAGCGCGCCGTCGACGGTGTGGTCGAAGAGGTGATTCTGGCGACCAACTTCACGGCCGAAGGCGAAGCCACCGCCCATGTGATCAGCCAAGGCCTGCGCGAACGGGGTCTGCGCATCACCCGCTTGGCGCGGGGTGTGCCGGTGGGCAGCGAACTCGAATATGTGGATCTCGGCACCATTGCCCACGCCTTGGTCGATCGTCGCTGAATTCGCGCCGCGCCGCATTCTTGCGGATTCTTGCGGATTTTTGCGGATTTTTGCGGATTTTTTCATTCAGCCTGAGCGTCGCGGACGAGAACGCTAGCGCATGCCGTCCTATGTGGTTTCCCCGTAAGTACTAACCCGCTCGGGAACTTCCCGATGCACGAAATCATGCCTTTTGGTAGGCTTGGCACAAACAATGATTTTGATGGGAGAGGGTGGGGTGAACAATATTCGGGGTATCCGGCGCAGGATCTTGCTCGGGTCAGCTTTGTCGCTGGCCGGCTTGCGCCTGGGTCCGGTGCGGGCCGAAGGCAAGCCGGAAAAATCAAGGGTGATACTGGCTGTCGGCGGCCGGACGCAGCTGCAGTATCTGCCGCTGACAATCGCCGATCGGCTGGGGTTTTTCAGCGCTGAAGGTCTTGACATCGAGGTGCTCGATCTGGCGACCGGTGTCCGATCGCAGCAGGCAGTACTCGAGGGTGCTGCCGACGTGGCCTGTGGCGGATTCGAAGGCCTGATCTCGCACCATGCCAGCCGGAATCAACTACAGGCCTTCTGCCTGCTGGCGCGCGCCCCGCAGGTCGCCTTCGGCGTATCGACACGTGCCATGCCCGCTTATCGGCGGGTGAGCGATCTCAAGGGGCGCAAGATCGGCATTATGTCGACCGGTTCGGCGGCCGAACTAGTGACCGCGTTAGTCCTGGCGCGTGCCGGCCTGACGCTGCAGGATGTGCAGTTGGTGGAAACCGGCGGAGTCGGCGTGGCACTGCAGGCGGTGCGCGCTGGCCAAGTCGATGCCATGGTGCATATGGAGCCGGTGATGACCATGCTGGAGCAAAAAGGCGATGTCGGCATCATCTCCGACACCCGCTCCTTGCAAGGTTCACAGGAAGTATTCGGTGGCATCATGCCGGCGACCTGCCTGTTCGCGCCCTCGAACTATCTGCGCGGGCATCCCAACACCGCGCAGGCGATGGTCAACGCCACGGTGCATGCGCTCAAGTGGTTGCAGACGGCTGGGCCGAGCGATCTGATCAAGGCATTGCCTGAGACGCACCTGTTTGGCGATCGAGCCCTTTACCTGGCAGCGTTCGGCAAGCTGCGCGAATCGATATCGCTCGACGGCATCATGCCCGAAGATGGCGTCAAGACCGCGTTGCGGGCCTTGCGTCGCCGTGATGCGAATTTCAAGCCGGAAAAGATCGACGCCGAGCGCTTGTACACCAACGAGTTTGCCCGCAAGGCCAAGGAGAAGTTCCGCGCCTGACGGGCGGACTCGCTTGGACGCGCGACCCGAGAAGGCGCAGGCGGCCTGAGCTGCGCGCTCAGTCTTTCGCCATCTGAACCGGTTTTTGTTTGCTCGAGCGCGTGCCCTTGTGGGCACTTGCGGTACGGACTGCCGAAGATGCCGCCTTGGAGCGCGCCGACACATACACGGTGATCCGTTGCCCCTTCTTGAGGGACGCCGATATCGGCATCTTGTTCCACTCGGCCACACTGCTCGCTGCCACGTTGTAGCGGCGTGCCAGGTTGGCGACGGTGTCGTTCTTGCCAGCGCGCACGACCCGACGGACCTGCAGTTCCTGGCGACCGAGCGACAGATGGGCGTTGTCGGCGATGTTTTCCGCCACGTCCTCACGCACGGATGCAGCACGGCGTACCAGCAGCGTGGAGCCGGCCTTGATCACCATGCCGTTGGGGATGTTGTTCACCGCGCGCAGATCCGCCTCGCTCATGTCGACGCGCTTGGCCGCATCTGCGGTTCGCATCGTGGACGGTGCCAGCCAGGCGGTCCAGCTCGCCAGCGGCTTGTTGGCGTTGGCCTGCAGGTTGGCACGGAACGTCGCGGCGTTATCCCAGGGCAGCAGGATCTGGGGCGTGCCGGAAGCCAGAATCACCGGCTGATGGGCCGACGGGTTGAGCGCCTTGAAGTCCGCCACTTCGACATTGGCCAGTTTGGCTGCCAGCGCCACGTCGATGTCGCGGGTGATGTCGACACTCTGAAAGTAGGGGTGGTTTTCGATTACCGGCAGAACAGTGCCCAGGGCTTGCGGCGACGACACGATGTTCTTGACCGCCTGAAGCTTGGGCACATACATGCGCGTCTCCGCCGGCATCTTGAGGTCTTCGTAACCCAGGGCCAGTCCGGCCTTGCGGTTTTTCTCGATCGCCCGCGAAACACTGCCTTCACCCCAGTTGTAGGCGGCGAGCGCCAGATGCCAGTCGCCAAACATGCGGTGGAGTTTTTGCAGGTAGTCGAGTGCGGCGCGCGTCGACGCCAGTACATCGCGCCGGTCGTCACGGAACGCGTTTTGCTTGAGCGCGAAGTATTTGCCGGTGGCCGGCATGAACTGCCACATGCCGGCCGCCTTGGCGCTCGAGACGGCCTGTGGATTGAAGGCGCTTTCGATGAAGGGCAGCAGGGCCAGTTCGGTCGGCATGTTGCGCCGCTCGAGTTCTTCGACGATATGAAACAAGTACTTGCTCGAACGCTCGGTCATGCGCTCGATGTAGTCGGGGCGGCTCACATACCAGCGCTCTTGATCGCGCACCAGGTCGTTCGTCAGGTCGGGCATCGCGTAGCCGCGACGAATCCGGTCCCACAGATCGGCTGGGGGCGTCAGTGTCGCCACGGATGTGCTGTTGGCCTCGTTGGGCGACAGCGGCGTGAGCGGCCCGGTGGGATAGACACGCGGCAGAACCTTGGCCGGCTTGACTGCCAACTTGTCCGTCGCGCTCTGCACCGGTGCGGGCGAGCTCATCGCCGTGATGGGTGCCGGATCGACCCCATCGGACGGAGTTGCCACTGTGGTGGGTGTCGATGTCGTGGCGCAACCGGTGACCAGTAGCACCAGGGCTACGGCCGAAAGCCGATGGAACAAGATCATGGGGTATTCCTGCTGGATAGGGTGATCGCCTTGGCGGCGAGCGCCGGCATCGGTGGCCTTGATGGGAGCCGCCTGTTGTTTGTCGGGGGGACTAAAATTCGATCCAGTCGCTGTGTGCGCCGCATCGTTTTTGGACTTGCGTGCCGTGCACCCGGTGCCTGAATCCTTGCGGCATCCGACGGGTGCCTTGCAGTGTTGTTGCAGTTATCAGGTACCGGACGCAGATTCAAATTCATGGACGGTCAAATTATAGGTTTGCAAGACTGGTTCCAGACTCCGCGTGGCCGCTACATGCTGGACTGGGAACGCCAGCAACTCGATCAGGTCGTCGCCGACATCTTCGGCTTTCATGCCGTGCAGCTGGGTCTTCCTGCACTCGACGCTCTGGCTGCCAATCGCATGCCGCACCGATGGCACCTGTCCGGGGGCAACGATCACTCGGCAACAGGGGCCCAGCCCAGCCCGGCGCACAGTACCACGGGAGTCGCAGCAGGTCAAACTGACAACGCTGCGACGAGACCGATCGCCTTGGTCTGTGACTTCGCTGCGCTGCCGTTTGCGGCCAACAGTCTGGACCTGGTGGTGTTGCCCCATACGCTGGAATTGCACGCCGACCCGCATGCTACTTTGCGCGAGGTCGAACGGGTACTGGTGCCCGAAGGGCGTGTCGTCATCTGCGGTATCAACCCGGTCAGCCTGTGGGGCTTGCGCCAGCGGCGCGCCCATTTGTACCGGCGGCTGGGCATGGGTGACTTGTATTTGCCGCAGGAGGCGGAGCTCATCGGCTACTGGCGTTTGCGCGACTGGCTGCGTCTGCTCAGCTTCGAGGTCGAGTCGGGTCGCTTCGGTTGCTACCGGCCGGCGGTTTCCGACGAAGTGTGGCTCGATCGTTTTCGATGGATGGACAAGGCCGGCGCGCGTTGGTGGCCGATCTTTGGCGCTGTCTATTTTTTGGTGGCAACCAAGCGGGTGCGGGGCATGCGCCTGCTCGGGCCGGCATGGAAGACTGCGCCAAGCCGGGCCACTGCGCCGGTGTCGGTCGCCAACCGCGGGCACTCCCATCGCAAGCCGTCGTGATTCGCCGGTGCCGCCGACGCGTGTGTCGCGGCGACCGGGTACGTTGCACGTCGTGGGGGAGCCGACCTTATCTCTTTTCAGGAGCATATGAAGAATGAACGATATTCAGATCTATACCGATGGCGCCTGCAAGGGCAACCCGGGCCTTGGCGGCTGGGGTGCGGTGTTGTTGTCGGGAACCTCCGAGAAAGAGCTGTATGGCGGCGAGATGGAGACCACCAACAACCGGATGGAGCTGACCGCCGTGATCGAGGCGTTGACTGCTTTGCAGCGACCCTGCAACGTGGTCCTGTATCTGGACAGCGAATATGTGCGCAAGGGCATCACCGAATGGATCGCGGGCTGGAAGGCGCGTGGATGGCGTACGGCCGCCAAGCAGGATGTCAAGAACGCGGATCTGTGGAAGCGACTCGACCAGCTCGTCGCGTCGGGCGGACACCAGATCGACTGGCGCTGGGTCAAGGGGCACTCGGGCGATCCGGGCAATGAACGCGCGGACATGTTGGCCAATCGGGGCGTCGATTCGGCCCGAGCACTTGGCCGCGACAAAGGGCGTGGCGCAGTTGCTACATCACCCGTGCTCGATCGCGGAACTTTACCGTTCAGATAACACCTGACCGTGGCAAGACTGATACATTCGCGCACTGATTTGTTACATATTTCTTTTCACCTGTCCGGAGTTTCATCGCCTCATGGTCTCCAAAGTTGTCTATTCCGCCGTGGCGGTTGTGGGTATTGCGGCGGCCTCCGCCGGTGCATGGTGGTACCAGGCCAGGCCGCAAGGTCCGGTCGAGATCAAGGCTGATTCAGGAGCGCCGCGCACAGGGGCCGCTGCGGCAGCGCCCGCAGGGGCGGCGTCAGCACCCCGCGCGGCAGGTGTCGAAGTGGTCAAGGCCGAGCGCGCGCGCCTGCAGGATGACGCGCAGTCAGTGGGCTCCTTGCGCTCACGCCAGAGCGTCATGTTGCGTCCTGAAGTGGCTGGGCGGGTGAAGGAACTGGGATTCGCAGACGGCGCGAACGTGCGCAAAGGCCAGGTGCTGGTGCAGCTCGACGACGTATTGCAAAAGGCCGAGATCAAGCAGGCACAGGCGCAGGTGTCGATCGCCCAGGCCAACCTCAAGCGCAACCAGGAACTGGTGGCGCAGAGTTTTGTCGCCCAGCGCGTGCTGGACGAAAGCGGCGCGAATCTGCAGGTCGCCGAAGCCCAGTTGGCGCTGGCCTGCGCGCGATGGTCGCGCATGGCCATCCTGGCGCCGTTCGATGGCATCGTGGGTATCCGCAGTGTCAATCCGGGCGACTACGTCAAGGACGGCGCGGACCTGGTCAATCTGGAAGACATCAGCAGCATGTATGCCGATTTCCGTTTGCCAGAACGGTTCCAGGGCAAATTGCGTGCACGGCAGGCGGTGCAATTGCAGCTCGACGCTTTTCCCGGGCGCATGTTCAAGGCGCAGATCGAGGCGATCGATCCGCTGCTCGATGTCAATGGTCGGTCGGTCGGGGTGCGGGCGGTGTTGCCCAACACCATGGGCGAGTCGATGACCCAGGGCGGCGGGCGACCGGGTGGCGCAGGCGGTGCCGATGGTGCGGCTGCACCAGGCGGTGGTGCCAACAAGCGGGCGCCGGGAGCGTCTGAACGGCAAGCGGGTGCCGGGGCTGGGTCGCGCGGCGAGCCGGAGCGTCCCGATGGCGCGGTACGCGGTGCGCAGGAGCTGGCGGTCTGCGCCAGCGTGACCGGTGCACCGGTGGCGGTGGCAGACGGCCAGGCGCGGCCGGCTGCGGCCGGCGGCGCCTGGCCGAAGCCTGGTGGCAGCCGGGTTGGAGCGGCGGGTGGCGGTGCGCGAGGGCCGGGTGGCGCCAATGCGATGCCGCTGCGGCCGGGCATGTTTGCCCGTGTCACAACCGTTTTTGCAATCAAGGATGCGGCGATTGTGGTGCCCGAGGAGGCCATCGTTCCCCAGGGTGGTCGCCAGTTCGTGATCAAGGTGATGGAGCCGTCGCAGGTACCGGCCGCGGCCGAGCGTGCCTTGCCGCCAGACACGAAATGGGTGTCGTTGCGCCAGGAGGTCAAGCTCGGTGCGCGCCAGTTCGGCAGGGTCGAAGTGACGGAAGGCCTGGTCGAGGGTGAAACGGTGGTGGTGGCAGGGCAGCAGCGCTTGCAGCGCGATGGTACGGCGTTGCGTATTGTCGAACTCGGCCGGCCCGGCCAACGCGGCGCACCTGCGGGTGCGCCGGCAGGGGCCGCCTCTGCAGCTCCGGGTACGGGCAATAGTCCGGCCATGGGCGCGTCGGCGCCCGGTCCGCTTGCGGCTCTCGGCAAATAGCAGGCGGTCCCCGTGCAACTCGCCGAAACGTCCATCCGTCGCCCGGTCTTCGCGACCGTGTTGTCCTTGCTGATCGTGTTGATCGGCGCGGTGTCCTTCAATCGACTGTCGGTGCGCGAATACCCCAAGATCGACGAACCTGTCGTCAGCGTGCAGACCCGGTTCGCCGGCGCCTCCAGCGAGGTCATCGAAGGTCAGGTGTCCAAGGTGTTGGAGGACTCATTGGCCGGCATTGAAGGCGTGGACGTGATCACGTCGATCAGCCGGCAGGAGCGCAGCCTGATTACGGTGCGTTTTGCGCTGAGCCGAGACCCCGACTCGGCCGCCGCCGACGTGCGCGACAAGGTCTCGCGGGTGCGTCAGCGCCTGCCCCAGGGCATCGACGAACCGGTGATTTCCAAAGTCGAGGCAGAGTCCTTTCCGGTGGTCTTCCTGGCCTTGAGTTCAGACACGCACACCTCGCTGCAACTCACTGACATGGCCAATCAGCTGGTCAAGCCGGTATTGCAGACCGCTCCTGGCGCGGCCGATGTGACGATCTTCGGCGAGCGCAAGCTGGCCATGCGCATCGGGCTGGACCCCGACCGGCTCGCAGCCTATCGGCTGACGGTGCAGGATGTCGAGGATGCGCTGCGCCGCTCCAACCTCGAGGTGCCGGCCGGGCGTATCGAAAGCCGCCAGCGCGAATTCAACGTCACGGCGGCGACCGATTTGCAGCGTCCGGCGGAGTTCCGCCAAGTCGTGATCCGTACCGTCAACGGCATGCCGATCCGCGTTGGCGACGTCGCACGGGTGCAGACTGGTGCGGCGGAGGAGCGCACCAGCGTGCGCCTGAACGGCCGTGAGTCGGTGGCGCTGGGTGTGATACGCCAGGCCACGGCCAACCCGCTGCAGTTGTCGGCGGGCGTGCGGGCCTTGTTGCCCAAGGTCGAGAGCGACCTGCCGGCCGGCGTGCGCATCGAGATCGCCAACGACAACTCGGTATTCATAGACCGCTCGGTCAAGGCCGTCTACCGCACCATTGCCGAGGCGGTGGTGCTGGTGGCGCTGGTGATCTTCGTGTTCCTGCGCACGGTGCGTGCGTCCATCATTCCGCTGCTAACGATTCCGGTGTCGCTCATCGGCACCTTTGCGCTGATGGCGCTGGCGGGCTTCAGCATCAACACGCTGACGCTGCTCGCATTGGTGCTGGCGATCGGACTGGTGGTGGACGATGCGATCGTGATGCTGGAGAACATCTACCGGCATATCGAGGAGGGCTTGTCGCCATTTCAGGCGGCGATCCGCGGCGCGCGCGAAGTGGGCTTTGCCATTGTCGCCATGACCATGACGCTGGTTGCGGTGTATGCGCCGCTGGCCTTTGCACCGGGTCGTACCGGACGCTTGTTCACCGAGTTTGCGTTGGCATTGGCTGGCGCGGTGGTGGTGTCGGGCATCGTCGCGCTGACGCTGTCGCCGATGATGTGTTCGTTGTTGCTGCGCCATGATCCCAAGCCCGGTTTTTTCAACCGGGGCATGGAAAACGCCTTGCTGGCGCTGACACGTGCTTATTCCCGTCTGCTGGGCTGGACTTTGCGCGTGCGCTGGCTGGTGGTGCTGGTGGCGATTGCCAGCGGCGTGGTGTCGTGGTCGGTGCTCAAGGACATCAAGCGCGAGTTGTCGCCGATGGAAGACCGCGGCGTGGTGCTGGCGCAGGTCAACGGCCCCGACGGCGCGACGCTGGAATACACCAACCGCTATGCGACCGCGATCGAGCGCATCGGCGATAGTTATCCGGAGTTCGACCGGGTCTTTGCCACCATCGGCAATCCGACGGTGGCGCAGGGCAACATCTTCTTTCGCACCAAACCCTGGGAGGAGCGCACGCGCACGACCCAGGAGTTGGCGCGCGACATGACGCCCCGGATCGCTGGCCTCACCGGCGTCAGTGCCTTTCCGATCACGCCGCCCTCGCTAGGGCAGGGCTTCACCCAGCGGCCGGTCAATTTCGTCATCATGACCTCTGACAGCTACCAGAACCTGTCGCAAACGGTGCGCGCATTTCAGGATGAACTGGCCAAAAATCCGGGATTTGCCCAAGTCGACACCGACCTGCGCCTGAACAAGCCCGAGATCAAGCTCGAGGTCGACCGCGAGCGTGCCGCCGACAACGGGGTCGGCGTCGATGCGATCGCGCGCGCGGTCGAGACCATGCTGGGCGGACGCATCGTGACCCGGTTCAAGCGCGAGGGCGAGCAGTACGACGTGATCGTGAAGACCATGGATTCGGGACGTGGCACGCCGTCGGACATCGAGCGCATTTTCGTGCGCGGGCGCAACGACACGATGATTCCACTGTCGGCACTGGTGAAGATCCGCGAGGTCGTGGTGCCGCGCGAACTCAACCATTTCGGGCAGCGCCGCTCGGCGACGATCACGGCCAACCTGTCGCCCGGTTTTGCCCTGGGCGAAGCGTTGGACTTCATGGACTTGACGGCAAAGAAAGTACTCAAGCCCGGCTATGCGACCGATCTCAACGGCATCAGCCGCGAGTTCCGCAAGTCCGCCGATTCGCTGACCCTGGTGTTCATCCTGGCGCTGCTCTTCATCTTTCTGGTGTTGGCGGCGCAGTTTGAAAGCTTCATCGACCCCTTCGTGATCCTGCTCAGCGTGCCCTTGTCGATGGCCGGTGCCTTGCTCGCACTGCAATGGTCCGGCGGCACACTCAACGTGTTCAGTCAGATCGGGCTGATCACGCTGGTGGGTTTGATCACCAAGCACGGCATTCTGATCGTCGAGTTCGCCAACCAGTTGCGCGAGCAGGGGCTTGACACGATGGCAGCGATCCGCCAGTCCGCGGCGCAGCGCCTGCGTCCGATCCTGATGACCACTGGCGCCATGGTGCTCGGTGCGCTGCCGTTGGCGCTGGCCACTGGCGCTGGTGCCGAAAGTCGGCAACAGATCGGCTGGGTGATTGTCGGCGGCATGAGCTTGGGGACCTTGCTCACGATCTTCGTCGTGCCCACCATGTATACCCTGTTGGCACGGCGTCACGCGCCAGGGGCCAAGAAGGAAGTGGCAAACGAGCACGCACCCCTGGTGCCGGCCGACAAGCCAGCGGCCGCTTGAGGCTTACCGGCCCGCGTGAGCGGCCCGGTGCCGGCGAACATCCGACATCCGACAAAATGTTGGTGCCAGAGCAAAAATTGCTGCGCAATTTATTGGTCTGGCACACAAGTTCGACATCCGACATCCGACATCCGACAAAATGTTGGTGCCAGAGCAAAAATTGCTGCGCAATTTATTGGTCTGGCACACAAGTTCTCAGAGTGCGCCGTCGAACATCATCACATCGACTTCGTCGCCGGCTGCCACATGGCCTTGGTTGTGCCCGAGCACGATCAGGCCGTTGGCTTGCACCATGGAGCTGAGCACGCCAGACCCCTGGTTGCCGGTGGTGCAAACCTGCAGGCCACCACCTGGCGCGTTGCTGACGATGCCGCGCTGGTATTCGGTGCGGCCGGCCTTTTTGCGAATCGCCTCGCTGCTGCGCGCCCGCAGCAGCGGTGTATCCGTTGCGCGGCAGCCCATCATGCGCAGCAGTGCGGGGCGCACGAAGGCCAGAAAGGTCACCATTACGGCCACCGGATTGCCCGGCAGGCCAAACAATACGGCAGATCGCTCGCTCTCAAGGCCGCCTGCCGCGATGCGGCCCACCGCCATCGGACGACCGGGTCGCATGGCGATGCGCCAGAACGCGACACCACCACTGCGGCCGGCGAGTTTTTTCATCATGGCCTTGGTGTAGTCGGCCTCACCCACGCTGACGCCGCCGCTGGTGATGATGGCATCCGCCTGGGCGGCAGCTTGCGTGAACGCCTGCTCCAGCGCCGCCGGTTCGTCTGGCACCACGCCCATGTCGATCACCTGCACGCCCAGTCGGCGCAACATGCCGAACACGGTGTAGCGGTTGCTGTCGTACACCGCGCCGGCACGCGGCGCGTCACCCAGGCTCAGAATCTCATTGCCGGTAGAGAAATAGGCGACGGTCAGGCGGCGCCATACTGCCACCTCGGCGATACCCAGGCTGGCGATCAGGCCCAGCGCGGCGGGGCCCAGGCGTTCGCCCTGGCGCAAGGCTGCTTGCCCCTGCATCAGGTCTTCGCCGAGCTTGCGCCGGTTGTCGCCGCGCACCAGTGTTCCGGCGGAAATGCTTAGGGTGTCGCCGCTGGCCTGTGCCAGTTCCTGCGGCACGACGGTGTCGAGTCCGGCTGGCATCACGGCGCCGGTCATGATCTTGAGCGCCTGACCTGGCGCAACCTGACCTTGCCAGGGTTGGCCGGCCAGTGCGGTTCCCACCACCTGCAGCGTCAAGGCCCGGTCGGAGGCCAGCGCGCTGCCGTCGAAGGCGAATCCATCCATGGCCGAATTGTCGTGCGGGGGCACACTGACGGGCGATACGATGTCGCGTGCCAGCACCCGGTCGAGTGCGTCGAATACACCGACCTGTTCGGTTGCCGTGACCGGCTCGACCAGCTGCGCGAGAAACTGCAGCACTGCGTCAGCGCGCAGGCTTTGCGGGTCATAGCCTTGTAGTTGCGCTGCAATCTGATCAATCGAAGGTGTCATTTTTGGAGCGCTTGCAATTGGGCCAGTGTGTTGGCGTTGGCAAAAGCGCCTGGTTCGTCAAACGGCACCTGCACGGTGTTCTGCTGCGCGGTGCAGGCGCCGATCTTTCGGCCGCCGTTAGCGACAAAGGCGCGCAGGTCGGGCAACAGGCTGATCTTGAGCAGGCAGAACACTGACTCGCGAAAGTATGCCGGCGCGCCATCAGCCGCGGGCTCCATGGCCTGAGCCAGGCGGACCACCAGATCGGCCGGAAACTGCGGGGTGATCACGGCGCCAGTGCCCGGGGAATGGTGGGCTGTAGCGGATCGGCAGACGGTGTCAAGGTCGGCCACGTCGCGGTCAGGACTTGGCATGCGCGGCTCACTCTCTCAGCCTCCGATATAGCGCATCTCGACGCGTGGCTGGGTCGATGCTCCGGCAGTGTCGCGCAATTCCGAATAACCGTCGTCGCGCTGTCCCCAGACCGCGCCGATGGCCGACGTCAGCTCGGCCATCGCTGGCGCCACCGCGCAGCAGCGCGCGCAGATCGTGGCCGCGCGAGGCGAACAGGCACAGGTACAACTTACCTTCGGTGGACAGGCGTGCACGGTTGCAGGCATGGCAGAACGTCTGCGTCACGCTGATGCGCAAGTTGCGCAGCGGTCGCTGGCGCGTGTCGTGCAACACACCGCTGGCCAGCATCGGTGCTGCATTGCGCAAAGTGCTATCGCCGATCTGGCGCTGGTCGAGCAGGGGGACGACGCGTTCAGCCATAGTCCGATTCTGCCGTACCTAAGCCAGGCGAGCGAATAAACCCTGAGTTCTGCCTGATCGGCGTGCGGTCACACATGGCGTCGTGCGGCGTGGCGACGGGGTCCCGGTCGGGCGTATTTAACCGTGCCGCACGGCCACGGTTTTGAGTGTCGTGAAACCGTACATGGCTTCGAATCCCTTTTCGCGGCCATAACCGGACGACTTGACACCACCGAAGGGCAGTTCGACGCCGCCGCCGGCGCCGTAGTTGTTGATAAACACCTGGCCGCTGCGCACGCGCCGCGCCATACGGAACTGGCGCGCACCGTCACGTGTCCAGACACCGGCGACCAGCCCGAATTGCGTGGCGTTGGCCAATGCGACGGCCTGGTCTTCGTCGGCAAAGGCCATGGCAGCCAGCACCGGTCCGAACACTTCCTGCTGCGCCAGCTTGTGGTCGACCGGAACATCGCGCAACAGGGTTGGCGCCTGATAAAAGCCGGTCGCAGGCGCTTCGGCGACAACCTGACCTTGCGCCACGGTTGCGATGCCAGCGCTATGCGCCGACGCCAGAAATTCACCCACCCGGGTCATCTGGCTTTCGCGGATCAGCGGGCCGACATCCAGGTCCATTGCGGCCGGGCCGACGCGCAATGCGGCAAAGGCGACGCCCAGGCGTTCGAGCAGCGGCTCGTAGATGGACTGTTCGACCAGCAGCCGGGAACCGGCCGAGCAGGTCTGGCCGGCGTTTTGCACGATCGCGTTGATGACCGTCGGCACGACCGCGTCCAGGTCGGCATCGGCGAACACGATCTGCGGGCTCTTGCCGCCGAGTTCCAGCGTGACCGGGCAGTGCCGCTCGGCGGCCACCTGCTGGATCAGCGTGCCGATCGATGGGCTGCCGGTGAAGCTGATGTGGTCGATGCCCGGGTGGCGCGCCAGCGCGTCGCCAACCTCGTGGCCGTAACCGGTGACGATGTTGATCGTGCCGGCCGGAAAGCCGATTTCGGCCGCCAATTGGGCCACGCGGATCAGCGACAGGCAGGCATCCTCGGACGGTTTGACGACGCAGGTGTTGCCCGCGGCCAGCGCGCCGCCGACGCTGCGTCCGAAGATCTGCATGGGATAGTTCCACGGCACGATGTGGCCGGTCACGCCATGGGGCTCGCGCCAGGTGAATACGCTGTAGCCGTCGAGATAGGGCAGGGTTTCACCGTGGAATTTGTCGCAGGCGCCGGCATAGAACTCAAAGTAACGCGACAACGCGGCCGCGTCGGCTCGCGCCTGCTTCACTGGCTTGCCGCAGTCGCGTTGCTCGAGCAGCGCCAGTTCGTCAGCGTGTTCCGCCACCTTGTCTGATAGTCGCATCAGCATGCGACCGCGTTCGGCGGCCGTGAGTCGACCCCATCCATGGTCCATGCTGTGGCGGGCGGCAGCGACTGCGGCGTCGATGTCTGCCGCATCGCTACGCTGCAATTCATCAAAGGGTTGTCCATCGGACGGGTCAATGACTGCGATGGTGCGGCCGCTGGCGCTGCGGATCGAGGCGTTGGCGATGTAATTCAGTTGCATGGTGTGGCTCAAAGTGTCCGGAAATGGTTGCGTCCGACGATGGGTTCTGCAGCGCCGGCTGGCCGATGCGCTAGGGTGCGCATGCAAGTTTAAGCCAGTCGCCAAGCGCTCGCGCGGCCGTGGTCTGTGCCATGGTCGCGCTGGCACAGCCGAGTCGACATGGAAAAGGCCCGCCGAAGCGGGCCTTTGAACTGGCGCCCGTGATGCGCCGGGTCTTAGCGAGTGACGACGATGATTGCAGGCGTGGCCGGGAGCACGGCCGCCGTGATCACCACCGACTCGGCAACAGCGCCAGTGGTCTTGGCCACAGGCGGATGGAACTGCATCACCAATGGCACGATCAGCAGCGCAACGATGTTGATGATCTTGATCAAGGGGTTGATGGCAGGGCCGGCAGTGTCCTTGTAGGGGTCGCCGACCGTGTCGCCGGTCACAGCGGCCTTGTGCGTCTCGGAGCCCTTGCCACCATGGTGGCCGTCTTCGATGTACTTCTTGGCGTTATCCCAGGCACCACCACCGGTACACATCGAAATCGCCACGAACAGGCCGGTCACGATGGTGCCCATCAGCAGGCCGCCCAATGCGGCCGGACCCAGCAGCAGGCCGACCAGGATAGGCACGACAACTGGCAGCAGCGACGGAATCATCATCTCCTTGATCGCGGCGGTGGTCAGCAAGTCGACGGCCTTGCCGTATTCCGGCTTGGCCGTGCCTTCCATGATGCCTTTGATCTCGCGGAACTGGCGCCGTACCTCGACCACCACCGAACCGGCGGCGCGGCCCACAGCCTCCATCGCCATGGCGCCGAACAGGTAGGGGATCAGGCCACCGATGAACAGTCCGATGATGACCATCGGGTCGCTCAGGTCGAACTTGACGACACTGCCGTAGGACTCCAGCTTGTGGGTGTAGTCAGCGAATAGCACCAGCGCGGCCAGTCCGGCCGAGCCGATGGCGTAACCCTTGGTGACGGCCTTGGTGGTGTTGCCCACCGCATCCAGCGGGTCGGTGATGTTGCGCACGCTGGCAGGCATCTCTGCCATCTCGGCAATGCCGCCGGCGTTGTCGGTGATCGGGCCATAGGCGTCGAGTGCGACCACGATGCCCGCCATGCTGAGCATCGACGTGGCGGCAATCGCGATGCCGTACAGGCCGGCCAAGTTGTACGAGACCCAGATCGCGATGCATACGAAGATCACCGGCCAGGCGGTGGAGCGCATCGACACGCCCAGTCCGGCAATGATGTTGGTACCGTGGCCGGTGGTCGACGCCTGCGCAATGTGTTGCACCGGTGCGTATTGGGTACCGGTGTAGTACTCGGTGATCCACACCAGCACGCCGGTCAGCACCAGGCCCACGATGCACGCGCCGAACAGTGCCATCTGGCTGCCGGTGGCGTTGATGGCGTTGTCGGGAATCAGCCATACGGTGACGCCATAAAACGCCACCAGCGACAGGCCGCCTGCAACTGCCAGGCCCTTGTACAGCGCTGGCATCACATTGGTCATGCCGGGCGTTGCCTTGACAAAGAAGCAGCCGATGATTGATGCAATGATCGACACCGCGCCCAGCGCCAGCGGGTACACGATCGCACTGGTGCCGGCATTGGTGACCACCAGCGCGCCCAGCACCATGGTGGCGATCAGCGTGACCGCGTAGGTCTCGAACAGGTCGGCCGCCATGCCGGCGCAGTCGCCGACATTGTCACCCACGTTGTCGGCGATCACGGCCGGGTTGCGCGGGTCGTCTTCCGGAATGCCGGCTTCGATCTTGCCGACGAGGTCAGCGCCGACGTCGGCACCCTTGGTGAAGATGCCTCCACCCAGACGCGCGAAAATCGAGATCAGCGAGGAGCCGAAGGCAAAGCCGATCAGCGGGTTGAGCAATTGGGCCAGGTTGGCATCCGGCGTGTAGTTGCCGTTGCCGACCAGGAACCAGTAAAAGCCGGTCACGCCCAGTAGGCCCAGGCCGACCACCAGCATGCCGGTGATGGCGCCGCCGCGAAACGCGACGTCCAGTGCCGGGCCGATGCCGCGCGTGGCAGCCTGCGCGGTACGCACATTGGCGCGTACCGAGATGTTCATGCCGATGAAGCCGCAGGCGCCAGACAACATCGCACCCACCACGAAGCCGACAGCGCTGGGTCCGTCAAGGAACAGCGCGATCAGGATGGCGAGCACCGCACCGACCATGGCGATGGTCTTGTACTGACGTGCGAGGTAGGCTGCCGCACCATCCTGGATGGCCGCCGCGATTTCCTGCATGCGCGCATTGCCCGCATCTTGTGAAAGAATCCAGCTGCGTGCCCAGAAGCCGTAAGCCACTGCGATCAGCCCGCAGACAAGTGCCAATATCAGCACCGAGTTACCCGTCATAGTCGTACTTCCTAATCAAGCAAGGACGCAGCGTGCCGCTGGGCGGCAGCCATGTTCCTTGAATAGTCCAAGGACCTGGTTTATACACAAGGGGCACAACGCGCGCCGTGCCCGGCTGCGTTGCTTCCTCGCGTTTCCCGATCAGGAGTCGATTGGCCAACGCGCAAACTGTAACTGAAAACTAGCGGCAATTCGTTTGTGCAAGGCGCGCGTCAGTAAAATCAGGGTTAATACCGATCTGCAAACCTAGCTACAAGAGAGCGAACTACCCATGTCTTTGGACAACGTCACCCCTGGCGACAACGTGCCCGATGCGTTCAACGTGATCATCGAAATCCCGATGAATGCCGATCCGGTGAAATACGAGGTCGACAAGGCCACCGGCGCCATTTTTGTCGACCGCTTCATGAGCACGTCGATGCACTACCCGACCAATTACGGGTATGTGCCAAAAACCATCAGCGGTGACGGTGACCCGGTCGACGTGCTGGTGATCACACCGGTACCGCTGATACCGGGTGTCGTCGTAACCTGCCGGCCGATCGGCATTTTGAAGATGCAGGACGAGGCGGGGGACGATGGCAAGGTGCTGGCAGTGCCAATTGACAAGATCCTGTCGATCTACACCCATTGGCAGAAACCGGAAGACCTCAACCCGTTGCGGCTCAAGACCATCGCCCACTTCTTCGAGCACTACAAGGATCTGGAAGTCGGTAAGTGGGTCAAGATCCTGGGTTGGGAAGGCACCGATTCGGCGCGCAAGGAAATCCTGGACGGCATGGCGAACTACCAGCGTTCGCTGGCCGGCTAAGGGCGGCTAAGGGCGGCTAGCCGCGCGTCGGGTCGGGAAAGATTAGGCCGTGTAGCCCACGCTTGCGCTGGAACGGTGTCCACCTTCCCTCGGCCTGGGCCAGCCTGTCGGCCAGCACCCACCAGGTGCTGGGGTTCAGTCCCAGTCCGACATGGCTTGCCAGCACCTCGATGTTTTCCGTATGCGGATTATTTTCGCAGCGGGCCTGCTGGCTGGCCTGCCATGCCACGACGCCGTCGCTGCGGGAAAAAATCGAACTAGTGGGCGCGGCCGGGGCCCGAGGCAGGTCGAATTTTTGGGCCTCCTGCTCGATGTCGCGACCACTGGCAAACCGGTACAGCCGCCAGGCGTTGGTGCTGCTGGGTTTGCCCGCAAACGGCGTGCCCAACGTGACCACGCTGCGCACATGGTCCGGCATCAGTTTGGCCAGTTCGCGCGCGTAGATGCCGCCCAAGCTCCAGCCGATCAGGCTGGCCTTGCGTCCGCTGAGCGCGACCGTTTCTTCCAGTTGCTCCTGGGCCCGACGCAACACGCCGGCGCGGGGCCCGAAATTGAACCCTTGATTCCAGCCCGTCGGTGCATGACCGAGGCGTTGCAGGTAGCTGCGCAGCGGCAACGTGGACGCGTCGCTGGCCGACAGGCCGGGGAATACGATCACCGGATGGCCATCACCGCGCGGCGCGCGCTGCAGGGTGAACCAGGCCGGCAATACCGCGCCGAACTCCCAGGGTGCACGCAATTCCAGGGCCATCAGCCAGGCGTTTGGAGGGGGGTGGGACAGGTGTTCGGCGTTTTCCGGCATTAGGGCGGTAGGGCGGCAGATGCTGACCGCCCTCGCGATCCGACTCCTGCTGTCTTTTTGGTGATCCGGCAATGGTGCCACAGACGCGCAAAGCCCAGCAAAACGCCAGTCGCGGTCGGGACTATGGCTTCTTCGCCGGTATTCGCATAATGTTGTCTGGTGAGCAAAGCCAACCTGACGCACTATTCGGAGATAAATGCCATGACACTCAAACTCTGCGGCTTCTCAGCCAGCAATTACTACAACCAGGTGAAACTTCAGTTGCTGGAAAAGCAAGTGACGTTCGAGGAGGTATTGGTCCCGACTGGCGGTACCGATCCGGCCGTGCTCGAGCGTTCGCCGATGGCCAAGGTGCCATTTCTCGACACCGGCATCGGCAGCATCTCGGAGTCCATGGCCTGCGCCGAATACATCGAGGCACAGTATCCGCAGCATGCGCTGTTGCCGGCCGATCCGTTTGCCGCGGCCAAGGTGCGCGAGTTGGTGATCTACGTCGAGCTGCATCTCGAACTGGCGGCGCGCGAGTTGTACGCAGAGGCCTTCTTCGGCGGCAAGGTCAGCGACGCAGTCAAGGAGCGGGCACGCAAACTGCTCACGCGTGGTGCCGCGGCTTTTGCCAGGATCGCCATCTTCAAACCCTTTGTCGCCGGAGACCAGTTCACGTTGGCCGACTGCGCGGCCGTCGTGCACCTGCCGATTGTGTCGAGTGCCAGCAAGATCCTCTACGGTGAGGATCTGCTCGCGGCCTTGCCGGTGCGCGATTACGTCAAGGCCATGGGCGAACGCCCGACAGTGGCCAAGGTCAACGCCGATCGCAAGGCCGACACCGTGCGCCTGATGGCGGCGGCCAGCGCAAAAAGCTGAACGCCGGCGCGGTGGTTCAGGGGTTGCCGCCCCTGAACGGGTTGCGCTGCCCCAGTTCGGCCATGTATTGGCCGATGCCTTGGCGTTCGCGCTGCAGGAAGTCATCGACCGCATCGGCAAAGGCCGGATGTGCCAGCCAGTGTGCGCTGGTGGTCTGCACCGGCAGCAACGCGCGGGCCATCTTGTGTTCACCCTGCGCGCCGCCTTCGAAGCGGAGGTAGCCGTGGGCGATGCACCATTGCAGTGGCTGGTAGTAGCAAGCTTCGAAATGCAGGCAGTCGACCCGCTCCAGCGCACCCCAGTAGCGGCCGTAGGCGACCTTGTCTTCAGGCCTGTCCGGATTCGTGTCGGATAAGGCGATCAGGCTGCAGGCCATCGGATGCCCGTCACGCTCGCCGATGAACAGCAGCCAGTTCTGTGCCATGCCCTGGGCCATGCGGCGAAAGAAGTCTGGGCTCAGATAAGGCGCATTGCCATGTTCGTAGTAGGTGCGCTCATAGCAGCGATAGAAGAAGTCCCAGTCCTGCGCCGAGATGGCGCTGCCACTGGCGCTGCGAAACACCACGCCGGCCTGTTCCACCTTGCGCCGCTCCTGGCGGATCTTCTTGCGTTTTTCCTGGTTCAGGCTGGCCAGGAAGGCGTCGAAGTCGCGGTAGCCGACGGCGCTGTTGGTCCAATGAAACTGGACGCTGTGGCGCAGCATCATGCCGGCCCCCTGGCAGGCGGCGACATCGGGCGCGCTGGCAAACAGCAGGTGCAGCGAGGACAGAGCGGACTGCGAACACCACTGCACCAGTGCCTGCGCCAAGGCCTGACGTGCAGCAGCGTCCCGTGCCAGCAGCCGGGCGCCGGGGACCGGGGTGAACGGTGGGGCCACCACGGCCTTGGGGTAATACTGCAGCCCATGCTGGCGATAGGCGTGCGCCCAGGCATGGTCGAACACATACTCGCCATAGGAATGGTCCTTCAGATACAGGACGCAGGCGCCGACCAGCGTGCGCCCTGCGCTGTCGCCGGTTTCGGGCTGCTCCCACAGACACATCAGCCGCGGCGTCCAGCCAGTCTGCGGCGAGGCGCTGGCGCTTTCGTGCAGCGCAGCCAGGTACTCGTAGCGCATGAACGGCGTCGCGTCAATCTGTTGCGCGAGCAGGGCGTTCCACTCGCCCGGCGCAATGGCCAGCAGCGAGTCGTGAACCTCGATGACATAATCGATCCGACTCACGATGGCTCCCCGCCGGCCGCTGCCTGCCGTGCGCTCGGGTCGGCGATGTGAGCGCCGGTCGCCGTCTTGTTTCCACCCACGCGTATTGATTTCATGAATCTCAAGATCTGTGTCGCCCAGCTCGACTTTGTAGTCGGTGATATGCCGGGCAATGCGAAAAAAATAGTCGAAGCGGCGCAGTCCGCCCATGCAGACGGTGCCCTGCTGATGCTGACCCCGGAGTTGTCGATCTGCGGCTATGCCGCCGAGGACCTGTTTCTGCGTCCCGCCTTCATCCAAGCCTGCGATGATGCCGTCAAATCGGTGGCGCAGGCGCTCGCGGGGTTAAAGGGAATGACGGTGGTGGTCGGCCACCCCACCGGCAGCAGCGAGCGGACCCGTTCGGTCTCGACGCACAAGCGCTTCAATGCGGCCAGCGTGCTGAGCGAGGGGCGCATCCTGCACACCTATGCCAAGCGCGAGTTGCCCAATTACCAGGTCTTCGACGAGCGCCGCTATTTCACGCCCGGCAACGAAACCTGTGTGTTCGAGGTGGGTAGCGGGCCTGATCACCTGCGTGTCGGTCTGCTGATCTGCGAAGACGCCTGGTATGAGGAGCCGGCGCGCCTGGCCCGGGCTGCGGGCGCGCAGGTGCTGGCGGTCATCAACGCCTCGCCGTTTCACGTCGGCAAGGGTGGCGAACGTGAGCAGATCATGCGCGAGCGGGTGGGCGCCTGCGGCCTGCCGATGGTGTATGCGCACCTGGTCGGTGGTCAGGACGAGATGGTGTTCGAGGGCCATTCGTTCGCGCTCAATGCCGATGGCGCCGTGGCGGCGCGTGCACTGAGCTTTCGCGAGCAGCGCTTCATGGTGACAGCCACCCAAGGTGCCGATGCGGTGCAACTGGCCGGCCAGATCGCGCCCGAGCGTGGCGTAGATGCCGACCTGTGGGATGCGCTGGTGCTGGGCGTGCGCGACTACATCGGCAAGAACGGCTTTCCGGGCGCGATCCTGGGCTTGTCCGGCGGCATCGACTCGGCGCTGGTGCTGGCGGTGGCGGTGGACGCCCTGGGTGCGGATCGGGTCCGCACCGTCATGATGCCCTCGCCGTACACCGCCGACATCAGCTGGATCGATGCGCGCGAGATGGCCCGGCGCATGGGTGTGCGCTACGACGAGATTTCCATTGCGCCGCAGTTCGAGGCCTTTCGCACGGCGCTGGCCGGCGAGTTCGCCGGCTTGCCCGAGGATGCGACCGAGGAAAACATCCAGGCGCGGGTGCGTGGCACCTTGCTGATGGCCTTGTCGAACAAGTTCGGTGGCATCGTGCTGACAACCGGAAACAAGAGTGAACTGGCCACCGGTTATTGCACGCTGTACGGCGACATGGCAGGCGGCTTCGCCGTGATCAAGGATCTGGCCAAGACCACGGTGTACCGGCTGGCGCGTTGGCGCAACGAGAACGACCCCTACGGCGGCTGCGCCGCCCCGATCCCCGAGCGCATCATCACGCGTGCGCCCAGCGCTGAACTTCGGCCCGACCAGACCGACCAGGACAGCTTGCCGCCATACGAGGTGCTCGACGCCATCATTGAGCGCTACATGGAAAATGACGAGTCGATCGCATCTATCGTTGCCAGTGGCGTGCCGGCAGCTGACGTGGAGCGGGTGACCCGGCTGATCAAGCTCAATGAGTACAAGCGCCGCCAGGCGCCGATCGGCATCCGCGTCACGCATCGCAGTTTTGGCAAGGACTGGCGCTACCCCATCACCAGCAAGTTCCGCCAGTAGACATACCGGGCCAGTCGGACGGCGCTGGAATGGCGCTATCCTAGGGGAGTTTGAAACCTGATGCCGGATCATTGTGCAAGCGGTCCGTGAGACGGCTGCAGATCCGGTTCGTACCAAGAAAGCCGTCGTGCCATGAAACAGATCACCGCCATCATCAAACCCTTCAAACTTGAGGAAGTCCGCGAGGCCTTGGCCGAGTGCGGCGTCAACGGCCTGACGGTGACGGAGGTCAAGGGTTTTGGCCGTCAAAAGGGCCATACCGAGCTCTATCGTGGTGCCGAGTACGTGGTCGACTTCCTGCCCAAGGTGAAAATTGAAGTGGTCGTGCGCACCGAGGACGTCGAGGCCTGCGTAGATGCTGTGGTCAAGGCTGCACGCACCGGCAAGATCGGCGACGGCAAGATATTTGTCACGGCGGTCGAGCGCATCGTGCGCATCCGTACCGGCGAAGAGGACGAATCCGCGATTTGACGCGGTCGTCAGATCTGGCGCAACCGGGCCTGTGAGCTCAGTCCGGCCGCCTGTACGAGGTCGGCCAGCAACGGCTCCGGCGTGGTCCCGATCTGCAGCATTCCCATCTGCCAGTCGTTCATGAACTGCTCGGCGACGCAGTTGCGCAGGAAGGCGAGCAGTCCGTCGTAGTAGCCGCCGGCATTGAGCAGGCCGATCGGCTTGTCGTGGTAGCCCAGTTGACGCCAGGTCCAGACTTCGAACAATTCCTCGAATGTGCCGATTCCGCCGGGAAGGGCCAAGAAGGCGTCGGAGCGCTCGGCCATCATGCGTTTGCGTTCATGCATGGTGTCCACGACATGCAACTCGGTACAGCCATGATGGGCCGCTTCCTGTTGCACGAGGCTTTGCGGAATGATGCCCACCACCTGTCCGCCGGCCGCCAGCGTGGCGTCGGCGACCATGCCCATCAGTCCATTGCGTCCGCCGCCATACACCAGCCGACCGCCATGTGCGCCGATCCACTGACCGGTCGCCCGTGCCAGTTCGCCATGCGCCGCATCGACACCGGGGCGCGAGCCGCAATAGACGCACACCGAAAATGCCGCAGGCCGGGCCTGTGCAGTGTCCACACGGTTCATGCCGCAAACCTCTGCCAGAGGGCGCCGGCCCAGATGCCGAACCACAGCAACAGGCTCACCGACACCGCGGCACTACCCATGTCCTTGGCGCGCTTGGACAAGGCGTGCCACTCCAATCCGACCCGGTCGATCGATGCCTCGATGCCGGAGTTGAGCAGTTCGACGATCAGCACCAGCAGTACCGATCCGGCCAGCAGAGCGCATTCGACCCAGCCTTGGCCGAGCCACAGCGCCAGCGGCAACAGCACCATGGCGGCCAAGGCCTCCTGACGGAACGCGGTCTCGCTCCAGCCGGCGCGCAGACCGGCAATGGAATACAGCGTGGCGTGCCATATTCGATGCAAGCCGATGCGGCTCTTTTGCGGGTTGGGATGGGCTTGCAGGTCGTCGGGCCGGGTGTTGGATGCAGGCATGCCGGCATTGTCGCGCAGCGGGCGCGGGTCGGTGGCGGCAGACGGCGCAAGTCCGCGTGTCGTGGCTTGGCGCCAGTCAGCGAAGGGGTACGCGCGGGCGGCTGACCAGCCGCGTGCCGGCCAGCACGTCGTGCCAGAACTGTTGTTGAGGTTGAAACCGGCTCAGCAAGGCCCAGACAAGGACCCAGCCGGTCATGATGACGGAGGTTTCTGCGCCGGTCAGACCGAATGGCGCGACGGCAGCCAACGGCGGCAGGAACCAACACCAGCTCAGCAGGTAACGCAGCAGGGCGCGGGCCTGCGTCACGGGCCTGCCTGCGACATCGACCAGCGCGATATCCCAGGTCTTCATCGCCAGCGTCTGGCCGCGGGCCCAGAACCAGGTGAAATAGATGCCGAACACGACGAACAGGAACGCCTGCAGCGCGTGGCGGTTGTCCATGGCGTCGCGTGTCTGGCTCAGGGTTCCGAACAGATAACCCGCGATGAACACCACACCGAACAGCAGCATGCCTTCGTACAGCCAGCAGGCCATGCGACGCATCAGGGGGGGCGTGACGCCGAGTGCGGCAGGAGGCGGATGCGCGGGGGAATTTGTGGTCTGCACAGGTCGGTGGGGCTTCACGGTGTCGCTGCGCTGGCGGGTGCCTTGGCACGCTGGGCGGCGCTGGCGCCTGTTGGTGACTCGGAACGGGTGACCGGTACGGATGCCAGTTTGCTGGTGGTGCTCTTGGTGACGGCAGGTGCCGCACCGGTTGCGGGGGTGTTGGCCTTTGCGGCGAACTCTTTCTTTTGCTCCGGGCTCAGGGACTGGTAGGCCTCCCACTGGGCCCTTTTCTCCTCATGCGAAAGGTCGCGCGCCAGCGCGAAGTTCAGCCGCGCCTGATTGCGCTCGGCCGAGCTGAGCGAGGCCCATTCCTTCATGCGGCCATGCAGGGTCGCCTTGTCCTGCGGCGACAGGGTCTTGAAATTGGCAGACAGGGCAATCCACTTGCGTTTGCGGTTGCTGCTGATCTGGCCCCAGACCGGGGCCAGGGGCGCAAGCGCCTCCCGCTGGGCCAGCGTCAGGGACTTCCAGGTCGGCGATGCCTCAGATCGCGCAACAGTAACCTTGGCGGCTTGTGCCGGCGCGGTGTTGCCGCCGGTCGGGCTTTGCGCCAGGGCCATTACACCCGGCAACAAGAGTGCCAATGCAGCCAGTTGCGCGCGCCGCGTCCACCGGGTGGCCGGGACGGGCGAACGTGACGAAACCATGGACATGCCCGGATTATTGCGACTGTACGCGACTGGCCTTCAGAAATTGCGAGAAACCCGGGTCGGCATATGCCGCCAAAGGTAGGTCATCCGTCAGCAAGGCCGCGTCCAGCTGGGCAATTTCCTGCGCGACGCGGTTATTCTGAATTGAATGGATCGCAACCAATCCCAGTACCAGGGCTAACAAGGGCAGTACAGCACCGATGCGGTTCCACCAGCTGACATGCTCTTCCAGGGTGCCAAGGGTTGCGGCCGCACCGCCGCCAAGCGGCAGCGCCACGCTGTGGTCGGTGGCGATCTTGCGTTTGGCCACCGCCTGGGCGCGGGCGAAACGCAGGCGCTCGGAGATGTCGTGCGGCATTTCATCGCAGCCGTCGGATAGCCGGGCGGCAATCTTCAGCGCAAAGCGGTCCTGCAGGATTTCGGTCTGGTATTGGCGTGAAATTGTCATATTGTGATTCCCTTGGCGCGCAAGGCGCTACTCAGTGCATGGACTGCACGCGAGCAGTGTGTCTTGACGCTCCCTTCCGAACAGCCCATGGCCAGGGCGGTTTCCGTCACGTCCATCTCTTCCCAATAACGCATCACGAATGCTTCCCGTTGACGCAAAGGCAACTGTTGTATCTCCTTTTCGATCGCTCTGAGCACCTGCGCCCTTTGGGTCGCATCCTGCGCGCTTTCGGTTTGTGGCGTCAACCCCACGTCAGTCAGGGATTCGAGCAGGTCGAAATCACCCCCGTCCAGAGGCGCCTCGAAATCGCTCATGTTGGAGAACAGCGCGTTGCGCGACTTGTTGCGGCGAAACCAGTCCAGCGTGCAGTTGGACAGGATGCGCTGAAATAGCATGGGCAGTTCCGCCGCCGGCTTGTCGCCGTAGTGCTCTGCCAGTTTCATCATGCTTTCTTGCACGATGTCCAGCGCTGACTCCTCATTGCGCACGTGGTAGATAGAGCGCTTGAACGCACGCTTCTCGACGCTTTTCAGGAATTCAGACAGTTCTTGTTCGGTTGCCAAGTGGTGTGAACGGGTTGGTGCCGGCGATTATCTCATCGCAAAAACGCGCGTTTGGGCTGGCTCGGCGTGGTTGCGGATTTGCGGTGCGATAATGCGCGCTGCAATTTAAACAGCAAACGGGTCATGGTCCGGCGCATTATTGACTGCGCTTATGGCTCTGGCCTCAAGTCCCGACGCGACGCCACAAGCGTTTGCAAAGGGGCACCCAAGGTCTTTCGTCAGAGAAATTCACAAAGGTTCATCATGGAAATATCCAAAGCAGAGCTCAGCTCGGCGGCTGCAGCGACCGCCGCTGGCCGCACCAGCCCGACATCCGCTCCCGTGCAGGAATTGCGCGGCGCCGAAATTCTGATCAAGGCCTTGCAGGCCGAAAACGTCAAGTACGTCTGGGGTTATCCAGGTGGGGCGGTACTGCACATCTACGACGCGTTCTACAAACAGGACACGATTCAGCACGTGCTGGTGCGCCATGAACAGGCGGCAGTGCATGCAGCCGACGGTTATGCCCGTGCCACCGGCGACGTCGGCGTGGCACTGGTGACGTCCGGGCCGGGTGTAACCAATGCCGTAACCGGTATTGCGACCGCCTACATGGACAGCATTCCGATGGTGATCATCACCGGCCAGGTGCCCACGGCGGCGATCGGCCTGGATGCATTCCAGGAGTGCGACACGGTGGGTATCACCCGACCGATCGTCAAACACAACTTCCTGATCAAGGATGTGCGCGAGGTTGCCGATGTGATGAAAAAGGCGTTTCACATCGCCCGCACCGGCAGGCCGGGCCCGGTGGTGGTCGACGTCCCGAAAGACATTTCGTTCAAGATGACGCCGTACCACGGCTATCCCAAGTCGGTGGAAATGCGCTCCTACAACCCGGTGCGCAAGGGCCATGGCGGACAGATCCGCAAGGCCTTGCAATTGCTGCTCACGGCCAAACGCCCCTACATCTATACCGGCGGAGGCGTGTTGCTGAGCAACGCGTCGGCCGAATTGCGCTCCCTGGTCGACATGCTCGGATATCCGGTCACCAACACCTTGATGGGCCTGGGCGCCTACCCGGCGAGCGACAAGAAGTTCCTGGGCATGCTGGGCATGCACGGGACCGTCGAGGCCAACAATGCGATGCAGAACTGCGACGTGCTGCTCGCGGTTGGTGCGCGCTTCGATGACCGGGTGATCGGCAACCCCAAGCACTTTGCGCAGAACGAACGCAAGATCATTCACATCGACATCGACCCCTCGAGCATCTCGAAACGGGTCAAGGTCGACATTCCCATCGTCGGCGATGTCAAGGACGTGCTGAGCGAAATGCTGGCGATGATCCGCGAGAGTCCGCTGCGCCCGGACCCGGACGCACTCGGCGCCTGGTGGGACACGATCGAGCAGTGGCGCGGGCGCGACTGCTTGAAGTTCGACATGGGCAATGGTGATGTGATCAAGCCCCAGCATGTGATCCAGACCTTGTGGGGCATGACCAAGGACACCGAGACCTACATCACCTCCGACGTGGGGCAGCACCAGATGTGGGCGGCGCAGTATTACCGCTTCGATGAGCCGCGTCGCTGGATCAACTCGGGCGGCCTGGGCACCATGGGTGTGGGCATTCCCTATGCCATGGGCATCAAACTGGCCAAGCCCGAGGCCGAGGTGTTCTGCATCACCGGCGAAGGTTCGGTGCAGATGTGCATCCAGGAACTCTCGACCTGCCTGCAATACAACACGCCGATCAAGATCGTGTCGCTGAACAATCGCTATCTGGGCATGGTGCGCCAATGGCAGGAATTCGACTACGAAGGCCGTTACAGCCATAGTTACATGGACGCGCTGCCCAACTTCGTCAAGCTGGCCGAGGCCTATGGCCATGTCGGCATGCTGATAGAAAAGCCGGGCGACGTGGAAGGGGCACTGCGCGAGGCGCGCAAGCTCAAGGACCGTACCGTTTTCATGGATTTCCGTACCGACCCGACCGAGAACGTATTTCCGATGGTCAAGGCCGGCATGGGAATCACGGAGATGCTGCTCGGATCAGAGGATTTGTAAGAACAAATCCTGCCAAACGGCCGCCTGGGCGACAACGTGCCAAGCCGCGGCCACCCAACCTGTTGATGCGTCTATTGCTTGCCAAGTCTGGTCGTTACCGCGATCAGGGGAGGGCGGCGAAAAGAGGAATCCATTCATGAAACATATCATTGCAGTCCTGCTCGAAAACACGCCCGGCGCCCTGTCGCGGGTGGTCGGACTATTTTCCGCACGCGGCTACAACATCGAGTCGCTGACGGTGGCTCCCACCGAGGATGCCAGCCTGTCGCGCATGACGATTCAAACCACGGGATCGGACGACGTGATCGAACAGATCACCAAACACCTGAACCGCCTGATTGAGGTGGTCAAGGTCGTGGACCTCACCGAGGGCGCCTATACCGAGCGCGAACTGATGATGGTCAAGGTGCGCGCCGTGGGCAAGGAGCGCGAAGAGATGAAGCGCATGGTCGACATTTTCCGGGGGCGCATCATCGACGTCACCGAGAAGAGCTACACCATCGAACTGACGGGTGTGCAATCTAAGAACGACGCCTTTTTGGAGGCGATCGAACGCAGTGCGATTTTGGAGACGGTGAGGACCGGATCGAGCGGGATTGGCCGCGGCGAACGGATTTTGCGAGTTTGAATAACCAGCTAAGGAGAAGAGAAATGAAAGTTTTTTACGACAAAGATTGTGATCTGAGCCTGATCAAGGGCAAGACCGTTGCCATCATCGGCTACGGCAGCCAGGGCCATGCCCACGCCCAGAACCTGAACGACAGCGGCGTCAAGGTCGTCGTCGGCCTGCGCAAGGGCGGCGCTTCCTGGCCCAAGGTCGAAAAAGCCGGCCTGAAGGTCGCCGAAGTGGCCGAGGCGGTGAAAGCCGCCGACGTCGTCATGGTGCTGTTGCCCGACGAACAGATCGGCACGGTCTACACCAACGACATCGAGCCGAACATCAAGTCGGGTGCGTCGCTGGTGTTCGCGCACGGCTTCAACGTGCATTACGGTCTGGTCACGCCACGCGCTGATCTGGACGTGTGGATGGTTGCGCCCAAGGCCCCCGGCCACACCGTGCGCGGAACCTATGTGCAGGGCGGCGGCGTGCCGCACCTGATCGCGATTGCCCAGGACAAATCGGGTCGCACACGTGAACTGGCCCTCAGTTACGCGATGGCTAACGGTGGCGGCAAGGCCGGCATCATCGAGACCAACTTCCGCGAAGAGACCGAGACCGACCTGTTCGGTGAGCAGGCTGTTCTGTGCGGCGGCACCGTCGAACTGATCAAGGCCGGTTTTGAGACCCTGGTCGAGGCTGGTTACGCGCCCGAAATGGCGTATTTTGAATGCCTGCACGAACTCAAGCTGATCGTCGACATGATTTATGAAGGCGGCATCGCCAACATGAACTACTCGATCTCGAACAACGCCGAATACGGCGAGTATGTGACCGGCCCGCGCATCATCACCGAGGAGACCAAGAAGGTGATGAAGCAGGTGCTCAAGGACATCCAGAGCGGCGAATATGCCAAGAGCTTCATCCTGGAAAACAAGGCCGGCGCGCCGACGCTTCTGAGCCGCCGTCGCCTGATGGCCGAGCACCAGATCGAGACGGTGGGCGAGACTTTGCGCGCCATGATGCCGTGGATCAAGAAGAACAAACTGGTCGACCAGACCCGCAACTGATGATGGCGCCGTCTGGCGCTTGAAAAGAAGGCCACTGCGGTGGCCTTCGTGGTTTTCGGTAGCGCTGTGCCAGGGTATGGGTCAGCAGTGGCCTGACTTACACTTGGCGCAGTAGTTTTGTGCGCGGGATCAGCGGGATCGATTGGTTCGCTCTACCAAGCGCAACAAGTGTTTCTGCCGGTGGTGGATAGCGCCGGCGCGTTGGCAATCCGGTGCGCCGGCCAAGCGGATTTGGAGATACACAATATGCCTGAAGGCTCGGAATTGGAGTTGGTGGAAGCAGAGACCGTGGTCGTTAGCAAACGACGCAAGGGCCTGTACATCCTGCCCAACATGGTGACGCTGGCGGCATTGTTTGCCGGCTTCTATTCGATCGTCATGGCCATGAACGGCCGATTCGACATGGCGGCGATCGGCGTTTTCTGCGCCATGGTGCTGGACAGTCTCGACGGCCGCGTGGCGCGTATGACCAACACCCAGAGCGCGTTCGGCGAGCAGATGGACTCCCTGTCCGACATGGTGTCGTTCGGTGCGGCGCCGGCGCTGATCGCCTACGAATGGGGCTTGCGCGGGCTCGGCCGCTGGGGCTGGATTGCCGCCTTCGTCTACTGCGCCTGCGCGGCCTTGCGGCTGGCGCGTTTCAACGTCAATACCGGTGTGGTCGATAAACGCTTCTTTCAGGGGTTGCCGTCGCCTGCCGCCGCGGCGCTCATTGCCGGCTTCATCCTGGTGATGGCGGAACTGGGCGTGAAGGGCCCTCAGGTGCAGTGGCCGATGTTTGCACTGGCCCTGTTCGCGGGTTTGACGATGGTGACCAATCTGCCTTTCTACAGTTTCAAGGATGTCAGCGTCAAGAAGAGTGTGCCGTTTCCGGTGATCGTGCTGCTGGCACTGGCCATCGGCGCGATCAGCGTCGATCCGGCCAAGGCATTGCTCGGCTTGTTTGGTGCATATGGCCTCAGCGGATATGTCGTCTACGTCTGGCGCCGTTACAAAGGTGAGCCGACCAGTGTCATCAGCACCTCGACCGATGACCCCGACGAGCGCGGGCTGCATTGATCTCAAGCTGTGTCCCCACGCGCATACCATCGCTCCTCTTTCGCGGCATTGCTGAGCGAGCCCAACCAAAGTTCCTTTGGTTATTTTGAACGTTGCTTTCCTGACTGTGGCTTTCTGAACTAGGGGATTTACAGCCACTGCGATAGACTGATAGTTACATTCGTCATCCCGATTTATCACTATTCCCCGAGCTCGGCGGGAGTGCGATGTACATAGGCAAGGATGGAAAATGCGGTTGGTAACATTTATCGCGAGTTCGATCGTTGCACTGCTTGCGGTAGCGTGCGACCAAAGGCCGGCAGAAAAACCTTTGCAGTACAGCAGCGCCCCGGTCGGCAATCACGCACCGCTTTACCGGCTGGTCCCGCATCCCCTCTATAACCCTCGCAGACTCGCCGAAACCTTCCAGCCCCTGATTGACCACCTGAATCGCCTTTTGCCACAGGCGCGCTTCGAACTGGAGAGTTCGCGCGACTACCAAGCCTTTGAACAAAAGTTCCGCGCCCGCGAGGGTGAAATCCTGATGCCCAACCCTTGGCAGACGATTGAGGCCATGAAAGTCGGCTACCACGTCATTGCGATGTGGGGTGACGCCGAGGATTTCAGGGGCATATTCATCGTGCGCAAGGACGGTGGCATCAAGACACCGGACGACCTGCGCGGCAAGGTGGTCAGCTACCCTTCACCCACGGCGCTCGCGGCGGCCATCATGCCGCAGTATTTTCTGCACACGAAGGGCATCGATGTCAACCAAGACATCCAGAACATCTACGTGGGTTCGCAAGAGTCGTCGATCATGCACGTCTTCCTGGGTGAGTCTGCTGCTGGCGCAACCTGGCCACCGCCTTGGCGGATGTTCCAGGAGACGCATCCGGCAGAAGCTGCTCAACTCAAGGTGGCTTGGGAAACCCCGCCACTGCTGAACAACTCAGTGATGGTTCGGGACGATGTTCCACAAGCCATCGAGCAGGGTATTCGGCAGGCACTGCTCGACCTGCCGACCACTGCGGCGGGCCGGAAGATTCTCGCCGGTCTGGAGACCGCCCGCTTTCATGATGCTGATGACGCCAACTATGACATGGTCCGCAAATACGTCACCCGCTTCGAAAAAGAAGTCCGACCGGTAGAGCAGAAGTAATGTTCGCTAAATTGAAGCGCCTGCTGGCAGGCACACTTCGCCGTCAACTGATCATCGGCATGACGCTGGTAGTTGCCTCCATATTGTCGCTGTCCGTTTTTGAACAGGCCCGTCAGGAACGTGAGCAGGCGGTCACCGAACAGTCCGAACAGGCTTTGGCTCTCGCGCGCAGCGTGGCAGCCTCCAGCGCTGTTTGGGTGGCCTCGCGTGATTACGCCGGTTTGCAGGAAATCGTTGGTAGTCTCAAGTCGTACCCGGACCTGCGTCACGTCGTGGTGCTTAACCGCCAAGGACAAGTGCTGGGCCACAGCGACCCGACCCGGCGCGGGATGTATATGTCCGACTTGCCCAAGGTAGCCGAGGCTACAGTTTTGCAGCGCGCAATCAACCTTACGGATATCGCCAGTCCCGTGATGCTTTCCGGGCTTCATATCGGTTGGATTCGGATCGGCATGGCGCAGAATTCGCTGAATGCGAAGCTCGCCACACTCATGCGGCAGAGCATTTTTTTCGCGCTCATGGGAGTTGTGCTCAGTGCTTTGGTTGCGGCACTGGCCGGACACTACCTGACCCGCCGGCTCTATGTCATTCAGAAGGTGGCGCGTGCCATTCGAGCGGGGCAGTCAGGATTACGTGCTGAGTTGTCTGGTAGCGATGAGGCGGCCCAACTCGCAGGAGAGTTCAACGTCATGCTGGATGCGCTCGAAGGCGAGGTGACCGAGCGCAGGCAGGCCGAGATCGAAGCTCAGCGCGCCGGCGACCTGCTGCGCGGCTCAATCGACGCACTGGAGGAAGGCTTTGTCCTGTATGACCCACAAGACCGCTTGGTGTTGTGCAATGACAAATACCGCGAAATATATTCTGGAGTGGCCCACCTGATGGTTCCAGGTGCCCAGTTTGAAGACCTGCTCCGGGTCGACGCCGAAATGGGGTTGTTTCCTGCCGCTATTGGCCGGGTCGATGAATGGGTGGCCGAACGCATGGCCGCCCATCTGGCCGCCAACGCCACCGTGATACAGAAACACAGCAATGGCCGCACCCTGCGCATCGTCGAACGCAGGTTGCCCGACGGCCATATCGTGGGCTTTCGCGTCGACATCAGCGAGAGCGTGCGGGAGCAAGACGAAATCCTGCGCCTCAATGCCAGGCTCGAGGAGCGGGTGATCCAGCTGCGCAGCCAACAGGAGGAACTGCGTCAGAGCACGGACCAGATTCGCGATAGCGAGGCAATCTTGTCTGCCACCATCAATACCGCGCTGGATGGCGTGGTGCAGATAGATCCAGCGGGAATCATCACCCGCTGGAACAACCAGGCGGAAAAAATGTTCGGCTGGCTGCGAGATGAAGCCATCGGACTGAGCCTGCATGAAACGATCATCCCGCCGCAGTATCGCGCGGCGCATCTTCGCGGCATGCACCATTTCCTGTCCACCGGCGAGGGGCCCGTCCTGAACAAGCGAATCGAGATTTCCGCCCTGCGTCGCGACGGACATGAGTTCCCGATTGAGTTGTCAATCACGCCACTCAAAGTAGGCGACAAGTCCGAGTTCAGCGCCTTCGTGCGCGACATCACCGAGCGCAAGCAATACGAGAAGAAGCGCGAACTCGCGGCCAGCGTCTTCACCCACGCCCGCGAGGGCATCGTGATCACCGACGCGGTGGGCACCATCGTGGATGTGAACGACACCTTCACCCGCATCACCGGCTACTTGCGTGAAGAAGCGCTGGGCCAGAACCCACGCATCCTCAAGTCGGACCGGCAGCCGCCCGAGTTTCATGCGGCCATGTGGGGCCGTCTCACGCAAGACGGCCACTGGTCCGGCGAAATCTGGAACCGGCGCAAGAACGGCGATCTGTATGCCGCCATGCAGACCGTCAGCGCCGTGCGCGATGCCAGCGGCACCACACAACACTACATCTCGTTATTTATCGATATCACGACCCAGAAGGAGCAGCAACAACAGCTGGAGCACATCGCCCACTATGACGCACTCACCAACCTGCCCAACCGCATGCTGCTGGACGACCGGCTGCACCAGGCCATGCTGCAGAGCCAGCGCCGGGGCAAGGCCCTGGCAGTGGCCTACCTCGACCTGGACGGTTTCAAGCAAGTCAATGACATACATGGCCATGCTGTGGGTGATGAAATGCTGGTGTTGCTGTCGCAGCACATCAAGGCGGTACTGCGCGAGGGCGACACCCTGGCGCGTATTGGCGGTGACGAGTTTGTGGTGGTGCTGGTGGACCTGGAAAACCCGGCGGATTGCAAACCCGTGCTGGCACGCCTGCTACAGGCCGCATCCCAACCCGTGACTGTGGGCGATGCGGTGCTCCATGTGTCAGCCAGCATTGGTGTCACGCTGTGCCCGCAAGATGGAACGGATGCCGACCTGCTGTTGCGCTATGCCGACCAGGCCATGTACATCGCCAAGGACTCCGGCAAGAACCGGTGCCACTTTTTTGATGCTGCGTCGGCCTCAGCCGTACAAACCCAGCGCGAGAGTCTGCGGAACGTTGCGCATGCCATGGAGCAACACGAATTTGTGCTGTATTACCAACCCAAGGTGAACATGAAGACCGGCGCCGTGGTGGGTGCCGAGGCACTGATCCGCTGGCAGCACCCTGTGCGTGGTTTGCTGGCACCCGCGGCCTTCCTGCCCCTTATCGAAAACCACCCGCTCAGCGTTGAGCTGGGTGAATGGGTGATCGCCACGGCCATTGCCCAGATGGGTGCCTGGCGTGCCCAGGACATGGACCTGTCGGTGAGCGTCAACATCGGCGCCCACCAGTTGCAGCAACCTGACTTTGCCGAGCGCCTGGGTGACATGCTGGCGGGCCATCCCGATTTAAAACCGCATAGCCTGCAGCTTGAAGTGCTGGAGACCAGTGCTCTGCAGGACATGGTCCATGTAGGCGCAGTCATGCAGGCATGCAAAGCGATTGGTGTGGGCTTCGCGCTGGACGACTTTGGCACCGGCTACTCGTCGCTGACCTATCTCAAGCGTCTGCCGGCTGAATCGCTCAAGATCGATCAGAGCTTTGTGCGCGACATGCTCATTGACCAGGATGACATGGCCATTGTGCAAGGGGTTATCGGCCTGGCGAAGGTATTTCGTCGCAGCGTCATTGCCGAAGGCGTGGAGACGCACGCCCACGGTGCGCTGCTGCTGAAGCTGGGTTGCGAACTGGCCCAGGGCTACGGCATTGCGCGGCCCATGCCTGCTGCTGACCTGCCAGCGTGGGTACAGAGGTGGCACACCACGCCGGTGTGGACGGCGTGATAATTCCGCCCCTTCCCAAAAAATGGGGGCTGTCAGTACGTTCGGGGCGGTCGGGCGGTAATGGCTTGTGACGGTTTCAAAAAGTTGTGCTACATTTTCAGCATGAAACAGGTCGCGCTAGCACTACTACTGGGAACCCACTACGGGCGACGACGGTAGCTTGCGCTAATCGATCTGACGGCTCGTATGCACCAGCAACGAGCCTTTTTTTTTGCGTTGCTGGTTTCGACTATTGAAGGAACCACGATGTTGAAGCAACCCAGCAAAAAGTATCGGGCGTTTGCCCCGGTCCGCCTCGCCAATCGAACCTGGCCCGACGCTGTCCTGACGCGCGCGCCGCTGTGGTGCAGCGTCGATCTGCGCGACGGCAATCAGGCGCTGATCGAGCCGATGGACATGGCGCGCAAGTTGCGCATGTTCCAGGCGCTGGTGAAGATCGGCTTCACGGAGATCGAAGTGGGGTTCCCGTCCGCATCGCAGGTGGAGTTCGATTTCGTGCGCAAGCTCATCGAAGACAAGCTGGTGCCGGACAACGTCACGATCCAGGTACTGACCCAGGCGCGCGCGCACCTGATCGAGCGGACCTTCGAGTCGCTGGTTGGTGCCAGACGTGCGATTGTCCATGTCTACAACGCCACATCGCCGGTCATGCGGCGGGTGGCGCTTTGCATGGACGAAGACCAGATCGTGCAACTGGCTGTCGAGAATGCGCGTCTGATCGCGCAACTGGCGCAGCGGCGACCGGACACGCACTGGACGTTCGAGTATTCCCCGGAGCATTTTTCCGGTACCGAACTGGCATTTTCGCGCCGCGTGGTCGATGCCGTGACCGAGGTATGGCAACCCACCCCCGACCACAAGTGCATCATCAACCTGCCGTCCACCGTCGAATACGCGACACCCAACGTGTTTGCCGACTTGATGGAGTGGATGCACACCCATCTGGCGCGGCGCGACTCCATCGTGCTGTCGGTGCATCCGCACAATGACCGGGGTACCGGCACCGCCGCGGGTGAACTGGCCCTGATGGCTGGCGCAGACCGGATCGAAGGCTGCCTGTTCGGCAATGGTGAGCGCACCGGCAACGTCGACCTGGTCAACATCGCGCTCAACCTCTACACCCAGGGCGTGTCACCCGGGCTCGACTTCTCCGACATTGACGAGATCCGCCGGGTTGTCGAGTATTGCAACCAGTTGCCGGTCCATCCACGCCATCCCTACGTGGGCGATCTGGTGTACACCTCGTTCTCCGGCTCGCACCAGGATGCGATCAAGAAGGCCTTGGTGGTGCGGCGCGACAGCATGGCCGACGAGCCCGCGTGGGACATCCCGTACCTTCCGATCGATCCGCATGATCTGGGACGCAGCTTCGAAGCCGTGATTCGCGTCAACAGCCAGTCCGGCAAAGGCGGCATTTCCTATTTGCTGGAAGCACAATACGGGGTGGAATTGCCCCGCCGTTTGCAGATCGAGTTCAGCCAGGTGGTGCAACAGGTGATGGATGCCGGCGGCAAGGAACTGACCGCGCACGATATCTGGCAGGTGTTCGAGCGCGAGTATGGTCTGGGCGTAACCCTGGTCCAGGATCACCATGTCCGGCAGGACGACGCGGCTGGGGCGCATGAGCGCGTTGCCGTCAGCGCCCGCATGCAACTCGATGGACGGACGTGCGACGTCGATGGGCGTGGCAATGGCCCGATCGAGGCCTTCGTCAACGGTTTCAACCAGGCGACCGGCCATGTCGTGCGGGTGCTCGACTACCATGAGCACGCCCTGGGTTCCGGCGCTGACGCGCGTGCCATTGCCTATCTGGAGTTGCGTGTCAACGACCGACAGACGCTGTTTGGCGTCGGCATCGATGTCAGCATCGTTTCTGCCTCGCTGAAGGCGGTGGTCAGTGCGCTGACCCGTGCAAAAATCGGTAACCAGACGCCGGCGAGAACATCGACAGCAGCGCGCGGCTTGGAAGCGGATCCGGCCATATGCCAATAACACGGGCGGTACCCTTAATTCGAATGGCACTTACTTTGGCGCCGCGACGTTGAAGTTACGGGCGTAAGCGATTGAATTTGAAGAGAAAGGAAGGTGGCTGACCCAGGGATTGATAGCATGGTTGTTACTACGCACCCAAACCATCTTT
>Ga0209284_10000869_pt1 | contig 48741 bp, 44 predicted proteins | sample FRY03_FD_187211 | JGI IMG/M metagenome (GOLD analysis project Ga0209284, IMG submission 187211) | Freshwater microbial communities from Lake Fryxell liftoff mats and glacier meltwater in Antarctica - FRY-03 (SPAdes) (version 2) | ecosystem: Environmental > Aquatic > Freshwater > Ice > Glacier...
TGGCAGTATCACTGCTAACGCCAGCTCAAGCTGCAAAACATTCGACTGTAATAGTTCACTATACGAACGAATTAACAGGTTTTAACTCTAATGTTACAGGTTTTAACCTAGTTACTAATGGTGATGCTGGATATCTTTCTGGATTTGGATTCAACTACTATGATGACGGTAAAAACCTTATTAAGAACCCAATATTTGGTTCGTATAAGGTTGTAAAGAATAAGGCAACAGATTTCCGTGTCCAGTACACAGTTGCTCCAGGCCGTCTTTGGTCAGATGGAACACCAATCACCGGTGTAGATCTCTTGCTTTCACATGTGCTTAATAGCAACGCTTATTCAATCGCGGCAGGTCTAGGTGATCCGTTGAGTAAAACAACTACTCCAGCATTTAACTCACTCGGTTACGGCGGAACTTATTCTGACAACATTGTTGCTCCGCCTGTGCTTTCAGCTGACAAGATGTCAGTAACTCTTCAATACAAGAAAAGGATTGCTGACTGGGATCTATATGGTCCTGGACCAGCTCCAGTTCACACACTTGTGTTGATGTCTGAAGGAAAGAACGCTCTTGGATCGGTTAAAGAGAATGAAGCAGCACGCGATCGCTTCTTGGCTGCGTTCAATTCCAAGAGCACAACTGTTCTAAAGTCAATCGCTAAGGTGTGGTCAAATGACTACAACATTATTGAGGTAAATGACAAGACAAACCCACTCCTATTTGTTGGCAACGGTGGATTCTTAGTTGCTAGCGCAGTATCAAAGTCATCTGTTACATTCAAGAAGAACCCCAATGGCAATTCAGGTCCAGCACTTAGCGGATCAATTAATACAATTATCTTCAAATTCATCGGGGATGGAACAGCGGCAGCACAGGCGCTGGCAAATGGCGAGATTGATCTCTACTCAGGTCAGGCAACTGCAGATGGTGTAGCAGCGCTAAAGAAGATTTCAAATGTAATTGTAAAGGGTGGAATTGCAGCAGTTTACGAGCACTGGGATCCGCGCTACTCAAATGTAGCGGGAGAGCCTGCTTACACCGGAGTATTTGCAGGAGATAAGGGTAGGGATATGCGTAGGGCATTCCTACTTTCAATTCCCCGTGAAGAAATACTTGAGAAATTAATCCGTCCCATTAATCCAGATGCAGTTGTGTTGGGTTCAACATTCCTGTCACCAGGTCAAGCAGGTTATGACCGTCTTACTGCAAACAACGGTTCTAGCTACTACGTTGGCGCTCAAAGTGTTCTGAATGCAAAAGCACTTAAGTTAGTAAAGAAGAGTTTCCCAGATGCAAGCCCAAGCAATCCAGTGGATATCAAGGTGCTTGTTCCAGGAAACAATGCTCGCCGCGCTGCTGAATTTGCATTAGCAAAGGCAAATGCAATTAAGGCTGGTTTGAATTTCATTGGAGATGCACAAGCATCATGGGGTCCGAAGCTTGATTTGAGTGCTTACGACGCCGTGTTCTTTGCGTGGGGTGCCACTTCAACGGCACAAGCATCTACTAATGATATCTTCCAGACTGGTGGAGGAAACAACTACAAGGGAGTTGCAATCCCACGTTTGGATACAATTTTGGACACACTGCAATTTCCACTGTCAAGATCCTCTTATATCTCAAAGGTGATTGCTGCGGAACGCATTATTCATGACCAAGGGTTAACAATAGGTGTATTCCAATTCCCTGCAGTGACTGCTTACAACAAGGATCTAAAAGGAATAAAGCCTGCTCCATTGTCTCCAAACCTAGTTTGGAACTACTGGGAGTGGACATACTAAAAATAGCCTGAACTTTTAGGCTATTACCTCTACTCGAAATTGAGTAGAAAATCTGTAGTAAGCGAGTGGCATTTGGTTTCGAAACCAGATGCCACTCGCACTACGATATGGCTAAGTTTTTCGAGATTGAATTAAGGTTGCCTTGCAAAGGAGAATAAAGTGCTGAGTTACATCGCGCGCCGAATCGGCGTTTCTATAGTGATTCTCTTCGGTTCAAGTTTTTTGGTCTACAACTTGGCTGCCTATGCAGGCGATCCCCTACAAGATTTGCGCCTTAGCACTGATGACACTGCTCGCCAGCAGATAATTGCTTTGACCAGAGATCTGCAACTCGATGTGCCACCCCCAATTAGATATTTTCTCTGGCTCAAAGGCCTTTTGGGTGTATTTGTGGGAAAAGTGAATCTTGGCATGACTCGAGAGGGTGCATCCGTTCAAGCAGAGTTGGCATATGCAATTCCAGTGACTTTGCGACTTGTTTTGGTTGCCACAATCACCGCATTGCTCTTTGGATTGGCTTTGGGAATTATCTCAGCGCTTCGCCAGTACAGTAGATTTGATTATGGAATGACATTCCTAGCTTTTCTTCTGTACTCCCTCCCAATTTTCTGGGTAGCTGTTTTGCTCAAAGAGTTTATGGCAATTCAATTTAATAATTTTTTAAGCGAACCAAACATTCCATTGAAGTGGATGTTTATCTTTTCAGTATTTGGAGGAGTATTTTGGAGCTCGCTTTTTGGAGGCGAACGTAAGAGGTTCTGGAGTGTTTTCACCGGTGCATTCGCAACTAATTTTGTTATTTTGTGGGCAATTGACTTAACTGATTGGTATTTGAATCCTGGACTTGGTCCAATCCTAATAACTCTTCTTGCAATAGGGGCGGCGGTGGGTATCACCTCACTCTCAACAGGTCTTTCCAACGCTCCCGCGAGGAGCGCCGCTTTAACGATGGCTGGCCTTGCCTTGGTTTGGTACTATCCGGCTCAGTGGATTTTTAATAACTTTGGCTCCTACCTAACAATTTTTCTAATGATCGCACTTATTGTCGGGACAGCTCTGGCCTGCGCAGCTTTGTATAGCAAGATTGACCGTGGTCCAATTGCACGAACTGCCATAATCACAGGAGTTGTTTCTGGATTACTAATCTTAATTGATCGCATTATGCAAAGTTGGGCGGCCTATAGCGAAACAGATGCAGTGAATTATCGACCAGTTCCGACATATGGTCAGCGCAAGGACCAGCTAGTTACAGGTGATTTTTGGATAAACAACATGGACCTAATCATGCACCTAATTTTGCCAACTTTTGCATTGATTCTGATCTCACTTGCAGGCTGGATTCGATTCACACGCGGAGCCCTATTAGAGGTCTTAAATCAAGACTATATCCGCACCGCACGCGCCAAGGGGTTAAATGAACGGACAGTGATTACTCGTCACGCATTCAGAAACATGATGCTTCCACTATCAAGTTTGTTTGTGGGTGAAATCGTTGGATTGATCAGCGGTGCTGTAATTACAGAACGAGTTTTTGGTTGGCAAGGCATGGGCACGCTAGGCATAAAAGCAATTAATACTTATGACCTAAATTTGTTAATGGGCGTTAACTTGCTTTTATCTGTTCTTGTTGTTTTAGGAAACTTATTAGCAGATTTAGTGTATTCAGCCTTAGATCCTCGAATTAGATTGAGGAAGTAACCATGAATTTATTTGGTCACAGAGAAAAGTCAACAGGAGAGATTCTGGCTGGCGGCGAAAGTGCAATCGCAAACAAAGAGGTTGAGGGCTTAAGTCAAGGACAAATTGTACGACACCGCTTCTTCCGACACAGAGCTGCAGTTATTGCACTTGTTGTGCTTTCTAGCATCATTCTATTTGTGATGACCGTTCTTGATACAAAGATTGGCCCGCTACGGATCCCCGGCTGGTGGAAGTGGACCACTGAGGATATTCCAGCGCTTCGATATAAAGACTGCCCGGGTGGAACAACAGGGTGTCCTACTCTTTCACTCAAGCTAGGATCTAGTTTTGGTCTTGGCACCCACCCGTTTGGACAAGATGACATTGGCCGCGATTATTTCGCATTAGTGATGAATGGTGCACGTAGATCTTTGATGATCATGTTTGTCATCGGCTCAGTTGCAGGATCCATCGGCGTTGCTGTCGGATCTATTGCGGGTTTTTATGGAAAAAAGGTTGACGCGGTCCTTATGCGCTTGGTTGACTTTATTCAAACCGTTCCAGTAATCATTATCGCTGCAGTTATTGGGAAAGCGGCTGGTCGCGTTGGTCCACTATTTCTTGCACTGTTTTTAGGTATTTTAGTATGGACCGGTTTAGCACGTTTAGTGCGAGCACAGTTTCTTTCACTACGTGAAATGGAGTTCGTTGATGCAGCCAGGGTTGCTGGTGCATCCAATATGAGAATTACTTTTAAGCACATTTTGCCCAATGCAATCGGTCAGATCATCGTCGCGGTGACACTCATCATGGCTGGCGCAATCTTGCTTGAAACCGCACTTTCATATTTGGGCTTTGGCGTTGTGGCACCAGATGTCTCGCTCGGACTTTTAATTAGCGAATACCAGTCCTCATTTACAACTCGCCCATGGTTGTTCTGGTGGCCAGGCTTTTTCATTATTTCAATTGCTTTATGCGTTAACTTCATTGGTGATGGTTTACGTGATGCATTTGACCCACATCAGCGACGTCGAATTACAAAGAAGGATCGCCTTAAGGCAAAACTACTGATTAAGGCAGGTGATTAGCCATGGGTAAAGAAAATGTATTAGAAATTTCCGACTTTAACGTTGATTTCTGGGTGGATGGAGTTTGGTATCCAGCGGTAATCGATATGAACCTAGGTTTAGCTGCGGGAAAAGTGACTGCAATTGTTGGTGAATCTGGCTCAGGAAAATCCACTACTGCACTTGGGCTAATGTCACTTCTTGCTTCTAACGCCAGAATGAGTGGCAGTGTCAAGGTCAAGGGCGAAGAGATGCTTGAGGCAAAGCCTGCTGTTCTGCGCCAGTTCCGCGGCAAAGAAGTGGCATACATTTTCCAAGAACCAATGACAGCGCTCAATCCGCTTTACACAATCGGTTTCCAGATAGTTGAAACACTTCGCAATCACTTTGATATGGGGCCAAAGCAAGCCCATGCGCGCGCTTTGGAATTGATCACGATGGTCGATATTCCAGAGCCAGAGAAATCGATTAACAAATATCCGCATCAACTCTCCGGTGGACAGCGCCAGCGCGCGATGATTGCGCAAGCCTTGGCATGTGATCCTGGCTTATTAATTGCCGATGAACCAACAACGGCGTTAGATGTAACCGTTCAAGCCGAAATTCTTGATTTAATGCGTGAACTGAAGAGCAAATTAAATTCTGCAATTTTATTAATTACCCACGACATGGGTGTCGTTGCCGATATGGCCGATGATATTTTAGTTATGAAAGATGGCATAACGGTCGAACACGGCAGCGCCGATCAAATCTTTAATAGCCCTAAACATCCTTACACGCAAGCTCTTTTGGCGGCAGTTCCTAAATTAGGCTCGGTTGCAAAGCGCACGCTCTCATACTCTGAAAAAAATAAACCTGCCCCAGTATTGAGATTAGAAGATGTAACCATCCAATATCCAAAGCGCGGACGAATCCCAGCTTTCGTTGCCGCAAAAAATATCAACTTAGAAATCTACCCCGGTGAAATTTTAGGTCTGGTTGGAGAATCAGGTTCGGGTAAGACAACAATTGGCCGAGCAGCCATTGGATTATTACCAATAAAATCAGGAAAGATTGAAATTGTTGGTAAAGATATCAGCCATGCAACTTCTAAAGAGTTATTCTCAATTCGGCGTCACACTGGAATTGTTTTTCAAGATCCGGCCAGCTCACTTAATCCGCGTTTACCAATTGGTGAAAGTATCGGCGAACCGATTTTCTTGGCAAAAGTGGCAAAAGGTGCTGCATTAGCTCATAAAATCGAAGATTTGTTGGATCAAGTAGAACTGCCGCGCAGTTATAGAAATCGTTATCCACATGAATTAAGCGGTGGTCAACGCCAACGCGTTGGTATTGCGCGAGCCTTAGCCCTGACTCCAGATTTATTAATCGCCGATGAACCAACTTCGGCGCTAGATGTATCAGTTCAAGCTCGCTTTTTAGATTTACTACAAGATTTGCAAGAGAAATTAAAGTTTGCTTGTTTATTTATTAGCCACGATTTAGCAGTTGTCGATATCTTGGCGCACCGAATTGCAGTAATGCAAAATGGTTTAATTGTCGAAGTAGGCGAGCGCGATCAGATTTTGCAGCGCCCAGCCAATGATTACACCCGTCGATTGATTTCTGCCGTCCCAGTTCCAAATCCGGCAGAACAAAAAATCCGCCGCGAAGCACGATTGGCCGCTAAATAGTAATTAATCCCGAGCTTGTCCTGATCTATGTTTATACCGCCCCATAAAATCGGTTTTCATATCGCTAAAGTTGCCATCGATTAGCCCTTGGCGCATCTGATCGACTAAGTGCACGATAAATCGCTCATTATGAATTGTTGCAAGGGTCGCCGCGGCCATCTCCTTAGCGCGAAATAAGTGGCTTAAATATGCACGGGTGTAATGCGTGCAGGTATAGCAATCACATTCGCCATCGATTGGGTTAAAGTCGCGGCGAAATGGGGCATTGGATAGATTAAAGCGACCCTGCATTGTGTAAACGGCGCTAGTTCGGGCAATGCGCGATGCCAGAACGCAATCGAAGGTATCGATGCCATTTTCAACGCCAACAAATAAGTCTTCCGGGGCGCCTATGCCAAGTAAATGCTTGGGTTTATTCTCTGGCAGAGCTGTATTAACCCACGAGATGATGGTGCCAAGGCTTTCTTTATCTAACGCCCCGCCAATTCCGAAACCATCGAATGAAATTCCACTCGAAGTTAGTCCACCAATATCGCGCGCGCCTTTTTTGCGTAAATCTTCATACTGCGCCCCTTGAATCACCCCAAATAGCCCCTGGTATGGCTTCTCAGAGCGTTGCCGAGTTAACTTGAAATGTTCATCCAAACAGCGAATTGCCCACGCCAGCGTGCGTTCTAGGGCCAATTCTTGGTAGTTACGAGTGTTGTGCAGCGTTGTGCATTCATCAAAGGCAAAAATAATGTCAGCACCGATTTGATGTTGGACTTGCATCGAAATTTCGGGGGTAAAGCGATGCATCGAACCATCTAAGTGAGATTTAAAAGTAACGCCGTCATCATCGACATGGGCTAGGCGCTCTTTATTATCTGCAATGACATCATCGGCCCGGAAAGTCTGGGCGCTCATGGCCAAAACTTTTTTAAAACCAACGCCAAGGGATAAAACTTGGAAGCCACCGCTGTCGCTAAAGGTTGGCCTGGGCCAATTCATAAATTGCGAGAGACCACCGGCCTCATCGAGGATCTCTGGGCCTGGTTGAAGATAGAGGTGATAGGCATTTGCTAGCAAAGCTTGTGCACCCAAATCAGCCATGGCCTCTGGCAGAACCGATTTTACTGCCGCCTTTGTACCAACTGGAATAAATGCTGGAGTTTGAATTTCTCCATGGGCTGTTGTGATAGTTCCAACGCGGGCAAGACCGCTTTCAGGGGCGTGCTTTATTTCAAATTTAAAACCCGAAGACATTTTGTACTACCAGATCAAAACTCGTGAATTTTCAGCTATCCAATGTCCATCTTTTTGGGTTACACCAAATGCGTCATAGAACTCTTGTAATTGACTAACGATTACATTGCAGCGAAATTCTGCTGGCGAGTGCGGATCTGTTGCAATTCGGCGACGGGATTCTTCTGGACGAACCTTGCCGCGCCAAACTTGCGCCCAAGATAAAAATAATCTTTGTTCCCCAGTTAATTCATCCATGACCGGTGATTTCGCACCTGCAAGTGAAATTTGGTATGCCTTATAAGCAATTGTTAAACCACCTAAATCACCGATATTTTCACCAACGGTCAGTGCGCCATTTACCGTTATCTCGGGCGTCTCATATGGACGCAAAACGTTGTATTGGGCGATCAGGGCGTTGCTGCGTTTTTCAAATTCAATCCGATCGGCATCGCTCCACCAGTTATTTAAATTACCATTGCCATCGTATTTTGAGCCTTGGTCATCAAAGCCATGGCCAATCTCGTGGCCAATAACAGCGCCAATTCCACCATAATTAACCGCGTCGTCAGCAGCTAGGTCAAAGAAGGGGGCCTGCAGAATTCCTGCTGGAAAGACAATCTCGTTCATCAGCGGGTTGTAATAGGCATTAACCGTTTGCGGGCTCATATGCCATTCATCGCGATCAACCGGAGCGCCGATTTTTGCCAATTCATAATCGCGTTGGAATTTAGTTACGCGGCCAAGATTTCCGAATAGATCGCCTGAGGTAATTTCAAGGGTTGAATAGTCGCGCCATTTATCGGGGTAACCAATTTTAGGTGTGAACTTTTCTAATTTCTCAATCGCCTTTTTCTTAGTTTCAGGTGACATCCATGCCAGATCAGTAATGCTGCGGCGGTATGCCGCAATCAGATTTGCAACCAGTTCTTGCATACGTGCTTTTGCTTGCGGCGGAAAATATTTTTCAACATAGAGCTTGCCGATGGCCTCACCGAGTGAGCCTTCAACAAGGGATGTGGCGCGTTTCCAGCGCTCGCGCAGCTTAGGAGTGCCAGACAGTGTTGTGCCATAGAAGGCGAAATTTTCAGCTACTAATTCATCGGTTAGATATGGCGCTGAGCCAGAAATTATCTGCCACTTAAGCCAAGCCACCCATGAGTCGCGCTCAAATAAGGCAAGTAATTTGGCAACACCTGTGAAGAAATCTGGCTGGCGAACGACGACGTTTTCAAAAGCTTTTGCGGCAATTTCTCCAGATGAAAGATAGAGCGCCCAATCTAATCCGGGTGAGAGTTTTTCAAGTTCTACCCGAGAACGTTTGTTGTAGGTCAGGGTTGCATCTCGGTCTTTAACTTGGTCCCAATGATGGGCGGCAATCTGGGTTTCAAGGTCCAAGATTTTTGCGGCTAATTCTTTGCCTTGTGCATTTCCAACTAGGGCAAACATTTTTTCAATGTGTCCAAGGAGCGCTTGGCGAATCGATGCATATTCTTCTTCGCGGTAGTACGCCTCATCGGGAAGAGATAACCCACCTTGACTTAGATAAACAATATTTGTAGTTGAATCCATTTGGTCTGGATATATTCCAGCATCAAATACCCCACTTGTTCCGCGGGCTTCTAGATAAGACATAGTGGAGATGAAATCTGCAAGAGTTTGAACCTTATCTGCCGCGGCTAAATCCTTGGCAATCGGGGAGATACCAAGGCTTTGAATGCGAGTTGTATCCATAAAAGATTTATAGAGATCTCCAATTTTTTGCCCCTCATCGCTACCAGTTGCGCTTTCAATTATTTCGCGCACTTGTTTCTCGGATTGGATTCGAAGAGCCACGAAGGCGCCATCGGCGGCGCGATCTTCGGGAATTTCTGACTCGGCCAGCCACTTGCCATTGAAGTAGCGAAATAGGTCATCTTGCAAACGAATCGTGGAATCGATATGGCTAAAGTCAAGGCCGCTCTTGCTATTACTCATGCGCTATTTCCTCTGTATTTTTCTCGAAGGCGCTAAATGTACAACCTCAGAGGCTAATTTATAAATTAAGGCAGGGCTAATAAAAAAACCCGCCACATAAAGTGGCGGGTTTTTTTATTATTAAATTATTTCTTAGCAGCTGCTTTCTTGCGCTTTTTTGGAGCTGCTTTCTTAGCAGCTGCTTTCTTGCGCTTTTTTGGAGCTGCTTTCTTAGCAGCAGCTTTCTTGCGCTTTTTTGGAGCTGCTTTCTTAGCAGCAGCTTTCTTGCGCTTTTTTGGAGCTGCTTTCTTAGCAGCTGCTTTCTTGCGACGCTTTTTTGGAGCTGCTGCCTTTGCGACAGCTTTCTTGCGACGCTTTTTTGGAGCTGCTGCCTTTGCGACAGCTTTCTTGCGCTTCTTTGGAGCTGCTTTCTTAGCTGCAACCATCTGTACTTCTCCTATCGGAATGGTTCGGATCCGTCACCCAAACCTGTTTCATGTATTAGCGTGACAGTAAAGTTGAGAAAAGACCATCATTGATGAAATAAATATTTAGCGCGTGTCGGAATTTTATTTTTAATTAAATTATGCATCTTGGTGAAATTCATTATTAATGAATCGATATTTTTTAAATTTGGCCTTATTCAATTAAAGCTCTGCTCCACTCCAGGAAATTGGCCCGAGGCTACATCGTTAGCCCATTCTTTTGTAGCTTCTAAGATTTCGCCACGCAAATTGCGATAAGCCTTGGCTAATTTAGGTGGGTTTTTGGTAAGCCCCATAAGATCGTTCCAGACCAGGATTTGGGCATCGCAATCTTTTCCGGCCCCGATTCCAATAGTTGGGATAGAAAGGGCGGCCGTTATTTTCGCGGCTAATTCGACGGGAACCAGCTCTAACACAATTGCAAAAGCACCAGCTTTTTCAAGGGCCATTGCTGCGGCCAGAATTACATCGCCATCAGTGCGCCCCTGAACTTTGTAGCCACCTAATTGATGGACGGATTGTGGCGTTAAACCCAGATGCCCCATTACCGGAATTCCAGATTGAACTAATTTTTCAACGGTTGCAATATGTGCGCCTTCTAATTTTACAGCCATGGCACCTGCCTCTTTAAAAAAGCGGGTCGATGTGGCAAGGGCTGATACTGGTGATGATTCATAAGAGCCAAAAGGCAAGTCGGCTACTACTAATGCGCGTTTGCTACCGCGCACGACCGCGCGAGTTAGTGGAATTAATTCATCGACAGTAACTGGAATTGTGTTGGCACCACCTAAGAAATTATTTCCAGCACTATCGCCTACAAGGAGAACTGGGATGCCAGCTTCATCAAAGATTTCCGCGATCATCGATTCATAGGCAGTCAGAGCTGCCCATTTTTCACCGCGTTTTTTCGCAGCTTTTAAATCTAAAATAGTTATTCGGCGATGCGTGGCGCCGCCATAGAGGGTCTCCATAATTTTCCTTCCGGCCTCGGGGCTTCGTTTAAAGTCCCCGGGTACAGCTCTAAGGATAGCCGAGTTACACTTGAAAAATGAAGTTGCGTTTAGCGCTAGCGCAGGTCAACCCCACGGTGGGTGATCTATCGGGCAATGCGCAACTTATCCGCGCCAGCGTAGAGCGGGCCTTAAGCGAAGGTGCGCATATCGTTGTTTTTCCAGAAATGGTTTTGACTGGATATCCAGTTGAAGATTTAGCAATGCGGCCATCATTTAGGGCGGCTAGCAAGGTGGCGATTAGCGAACTCGCTAAGCAAATAACTGGCGATGTCGTTGCAGTTGTTGGTTATTTAGATGAAGCCAAAAATGGTGGGCCACAAAATAGCGTTGCAATAATTCACCAAGGCACAATCAAAGCGCGCTATGTAAAACACCATTTACCCAATTATGGCGTCTTCGATGAATTTAGAAATTTTATCGCGGGGGATAAGACCATCGTTGTTCGCATCCATGGCGTCGATGTTGGCATTGCTATCTGTGAAGATATTTGGCAAGAGGGTGGCATCTTTGCGCAATTGGTTTCTCGTACTCCTGGCTTAGTTTTAGTCCCCAATGGCTCACCTTACGAACGAAATAAGGATGATATCCGATTGGCTCTCGTTAAGAAACGAGCGCTCGAATGCAAGGCCCCACTGGCTTATGTAAATATGGTTGGCGGACAAGATGATTTAGTCTTCGATGGCGACACAATTCTAGTTAACGCAGCAGGCGCCGTAATTGCTAGGTCGGCGCAATTTGAAGACGGATTAATGATCACCGATCTCGATTGCCAGATTGGCACTAGTTCACCCGATCTAATTATTTCAGGTGATCAACTCCAAATCGATAAAGAAGTAACCGGTCCAATTGCGGCGCGCCTTTCCGATGAAGCCCAAATTTGGAAGGCACTTGTAATTGGCCTGCGCGACTATGTCCGTAAAAATGGTTTTAAATCTGTCCTCATTGGTTTATCAGGGGGAATTGATTCAGCCCTCGTTGCCACAATTGCCGTAGATGCCCTTGGGCCCAACGCCGTCTTTGGTGTTTCCATGCCGAGTAAATATTCTTCAGATCATTCAATTTTAGATGCGCAAAAACTAGCGGCTAACACTGGTTTAACTCTTCGCACTATTTCAATTTCACCGATGGTTGATGCATACATGTCCAAGTTGAACCTTATTGGCCTAGCTGAAGAAAACTTACAAGCTCGAGTCCGTGGAACAACGCTGATGGGAATTTCAAATCAAGAAGGCCACTTGGTGTTGGCAACTGGAAATAAGAGTGAGTTAGCCGTTGGTTATTCCACGCTTTATGGCGACGGCGTTGGCGGATTTGCGCCAATAAAAGATATTTATAAAACTGATGTCTGGGCACTTGCCCGCTGGCGAAATGCGCAAGCCCAAAGTGCTTTCGATGCCGCGCCAATTCCCGAAGATTCAATAACTAAAGAGCCAAGTGCTGAATTGCGACCTGATCAAAAAGATTCAGATTCACTTCCTGATTATTTATTACTTGATCAACTTTTACGCCGTTATGTAGATGGCGATGAGGGCTTTGATGCGCTGCGTTCTGCTGGCTTTGATACCCAATTAATTAATCGAATTGTTGGCATGGTCGACCGGGCTGAATATAAACGCCGCCAATATCCACCTGGTACCAAAGTTTCGGCGCGCGCTTTTGGAAAAGACCGCAGATTGCCAATGACATCACGCTGGCAAGAGGGTAGTTCATAGTTTTTGTAACATGGTTGTAACGCGCTTTTGGCATGATCACTCACATGAGCGATTCCCCAATTAGCAAGCAAGAAGCTTTCGTCCTTCGCACAATCGAAGAGCGAGATATACGTTTTATTCGTTTGTGGTTTACCGATGTTTTAGGTTTTCTCAAATCAGTTGCTATCGCACCCGCCGAATTAGAAAGCGCCTTTGCCGAAGGTATTGGTTTTGACGGTTCTGCAATTGAGGGCTTTGCTCGAATTACAGAATCCGACATGGTTGCAAAACCAGATCCATCAACATTTTCAATTTTGCCATGGCGTACCGAGGCACCAGGTGCTGCGCGAATGTTTTGCGATATTGCAATGCCCGATGGCTCGCCTTCTCCTGCGGATCCACGAAATGTTTTACGTCGAACTCTTAATAAGGCTGCTGAAATGGGTTACAGCGCTTACACGCATCCTGAGATTGAATTCTTCTTATTTCAATCAAAACCCGAAGCTGGTAGCGCGCCAATCCCGGTTGACCAAGGCGGATATTTCGATCATACGCCAGCAGTTGTCGGCCACGATTTTCGGCGTCAAGCAATTACTTTATTAGAGGCAATGGGAATCTCAGTTGAATTTAGCCACCATGAAGGTGCACCGGGTCAACAGGAAATTGATTTGCGTTATGCCGATGCGCTGAGCACCGCCGATAACATCATGACTTTTCGCCATGTAATTAAAGAAGTGGCATTGGAACAAGGTCTTTATGCCTCCTTTATGCCAAAACCTTTTACCGAACATCCGGGTAGCGGAATGCACACCCACGTTTCGCTCTTTAAAGGTGAAGAAAATGCTTTCTATGACAAGAGCGCTGAATTTAATTTATCCTTAGTTGGTCGTTCATTTATTGCAGGTATTTTAAAACATGCACCAGAAATAACAGCCATTACAAATCAATGGGTTAACTCTTATAAACGCCTGCAAGGTGGTGGAGAAGCGCCAGCACTTGTTAATTGGGGTCCAAGTGATCGTGGTGCATTGGTACGTATTCCTATGTATAAACCTAAGAAAGAAAATTCAACTAGAATTGAATTTCGTTCCCCTGATAGTGCATGTAACCCATATCTTGCTTATGCAGTTATGCTGGCCGCTGGCCTTAAAGGCATTGAAGAAAAGTACGAATTAACCAATTCCAGCGATCCAATTGCACTTCCTGCAAATTTAAGTGAAGCAATTGGGCAAATGGAAAAGAGTGCGCTAGTGCGCGAGACTTTAGGCGAGCATGTTTTTGAATATGTTCTGCGCAATAAACGCGCTGAGTGGCAAGATTATCGTCGACAAGTTAGCGCCTATGAACTTGATCGCTATTTGCCAGTTCTTTAGTTCACGGGCTACTCTTAGCAGATGAAACTACGCAGCCTCCTCCTTCGCTGCCGTGGCGGGGCCAAATAACCGGTCCCCTCGCCGCGGGGTTTGTCGCACCGGAAAAAATGACAACACCCCCGCAAACTTTTAGGAGAAATAAGTGAATTTCCCGAAACAAGTACCAACTTCGATGCCTGTGCATCGTTACGCATCTTTTATTCCAGTTGATTTAGTTGACCGTACTTGGCCCACAAAGGCAATGACCAAAGCCCCGCAATGGTGTTCAGTGGATTTGCGAGATGGCAATCAAGCGCTGATTGACCCAATGGACACCCCGCGCAAATTAGCAATATTCAAACTTTTAGTTGCCATGGGGTACAAGGAAATTGAAGTTGGTTTTCCAAGTGCCAGCCAGACTGATTTCGATTTCGTTCGCAAAATCATAGAAGAAAATTTAATTCCAGATGATGTGATTATCCAAGTCCTAACTCAAGCACGCGAATCCTTAATCCGCCGAACTTATGAATCCATTGCCGGCGCCAAGCAAGCCATTATTCACCTTTATAACTCAACATCTACTTTGCAGCGCAGAGTTGTTTTCGCTCTAGATAAAGATGGAATAAAGAAAATTGCTACCGACGCGGCGCAGTTATGTTTAGAACTTGTCGCCACTGTGCCAGAAACCAAGATTTCATTTGAATATTCACCTGAGTCATATACCGGCACGGAATTAGAATTTGCAGTCGAAGTTTGTAATGCAGTAAATGAGATCTGGAAGCCAACTCCTACGTGGAAAACAATTATGAACTTACCGGCAACCGTTGAAATGGCAACCCCTAATGTTTATGCTGATTCCATCGAGTGGATGTGTCGTAATCTTAATAATCGCGATAGCGTCATTGTCTCGCTACATCCCCACAACGATCGTGGCACAGGTGTTGCCGCGGCCGAACTTGGTTATTTAGCAGGGGCCGATCGCATCGAAGGTACGCTCTTTGGTAATGGCGAACGCACTGGAAATGTTTGCTTAGTGACTCTTGGATTAAATCTATTGAGCCATGGAATTGATCCCCATATTAATTTCTCGAACCTAGATGGCGTTCGCAGGACTGTTGAATATGCCAATCAATTGCGCGTACCAGAGCGACATCCGTATGGCGGAGATTTAGTTTTCACGGCCTTTTCAGGCTCGCACCAGGATGCAATTAAAAAAGGGTTTGAACATTTAGCGCGCGATGCAAAAACTGCAGGTAAAGAAGTAAATGATTTCACTTGGGCAGTGCCATATTTACCAATTGATCCACTCGATATTGGTCGCTCATATGAAGCCGTTATTCGTGTGAATTCGCAATCAGGTAAAGGCGGCGTTGCCTACTTGATGAAGAACGAACATAACTTAGATTTGCCACGCCGTTTGCAAATTGAATTTAGTAAAGTAGTGCAGACAAAGACCGAAATCGAAGGTGGCGAAATTACCCCCGAGGAACTCTGGTCAATTTTCGAAGATGAATATTTGCCGACCGAATCTGCACCGTGGGGTCGTTTTCGACTTAAAGGTTTATCTCAAAGTTCAGTCTTAGATGAAGATGTTCACCTAAGCGCTTCAATTCGTGATCGTGGTGTGATGCAAGAATTAACTGGAACCGGAAATGGCCCAATTGCCGCGTTTTGTAATATCTTACAAAAGTACGGAGTTGATGTTCGCGTTCTAGATTATTACGAGCACGCACTCTCTGCTGGTGGCGATGCCTCGGCTGCTGCCTATCTTGAATGCTCCATCGATGGCGAAGTCTTTTGGGGAGTTGGAATTGATCCAAATACCACCACTGCCTCACTTAAAGCGGTCGTGTCTGCAATAAACCGCGCTATTCGCTGACCCTTCGCACTACCTTTATCTATGTGAGTTTGTATAGAGATGAGGCGATAGTTCTTCGTACTCAGAAATTGGGCGAAGCCGACCGAATCATCACACTCTTAACGCGCGAACACGGTCGAATTCGCGGAGTTGCTAAAGGCATCCGTCGTACAAAATCCAAATTCGGAGCACGCCTTGAACCTGGCAGTCATGTTGATATTCAGTTATATGTTGGTAAAACTTTCGACACAGTTACACAAGTAGAAGCCATTATGAATTATGGTGAAGCGCTAACCCAAGATTATCAACGCTTTACTGTTGCATCGACTATTTTAGAAGCGACCGAGCGCTTTACATCCCATGAACATGAACCTGCCCTGCAAGAATTTCAATTAGTTGTTGGAGCCATGAAAGTTTTGGCAGAGAATCGATACGAACCACTCCTAATTCTTGATGCATTTTTATTGCGATCCCTAGCCGTTGCTGGCTATGCACCTTCGATGACAATTTGTTCCCGGTGTGAAAAACCTGGACCGCATCGCTACTTCTCGTTAGTTGGCGGCGGTTGCGTCTGTATTGATTGCCGACCTTCGGCTTGTGCTACACCTGCGCCTGAGACGCTAGATTTAATGGGCGCTCTTCTTAGTAGCAATTGGGATCTTGCGCAACAAAGTGAGGGTAAGCACCGCCGCGAAGCTAGCGGATTGATTGCGGCATATTTACAATGGCATTTAGAGCGCGGCTTGCGTTCGCTGGCAATGGTGGAGCGAGTATGAATATTCCAAAACACATTGCCATTGTTATGGATGGTAATGGCCGTTGGGCAAAAGCGCGCGGACTTCCAAGAACTGCAGGACATGAAGCAGGGGAAGCGGCACTCTTTGATGTTGTGCAAGGCGCAATTGAATTTGGCGTTAAAGAAATCAGTGCTTATGCATTTTCTTCCGAAAATTGGCGACGCTCGCCAGAGGAAGTAAAGTTTTTAATGGGTTTTAATCGTGATGTCATTCGTCGGCGGCGTGATGAAATGAGCGCCATGGGTGTTCGAGTGCGCTGGGTGGGTCGACCAAAACGTTTGTGGGCTAGCGTTATCAAAGAACTTGAAGAGGCCGAAGAGCTAACAAAAAAGAATAAAACTCTCACCCTAAATATGTGTGTAAATTATGGCGGTCGCGCTGAAATTGTGGATGCCGCAATTGAACTAGCGCGCGATGTAAAACGTGGAAAAATCAAAGCAGATAGTATTACTGAAAAAACTTTCGCAAAGTATTTAGATTCACCAACGATGAGCGATGTGGATTTATTCTTGCGAACTTCGGGCGAGCAGCGCACAAGTAATTACTTACCGTGGCAAAGTGTTTATGCCGAGATGGTTTTTATGGATGTTTTGTGGCCAGATGTAACGCGCAAAACGTTATGGAAAGCTATTGAAGAATACTCAAAGCGCGATCGCAGGTTTGGAAAAGCTTAATTTAGCATTTTGAGCACAGACCGAATATCTCGGCAGTGTGCCATACATCCCTAAACCCGTGTTCTTCTGCCATAGCTTTCGCCCATCTTTCAATAGGGCCACCTTCAATTTCAAGGGTGTCACCGCAATTTTTACAGACAAGGTGATGATGGTGGGCATCACCGCAAAGACGATAGATAGCCTCACCATCATCGCGCCGTAAGAGATCAACAATTTTGTCATTTACCAAGCTTTGTAATGAACGGTATACGGTTGTTAAACCAATACTTTCACCCTCACGCTGCATAAGGTTGTAGATTTCTTGCGCGCTTGCAAAACCTCCTGCACGTTCTAAGGTACTTAAAACTCGTGGATTAGAGCGACTCATTGAGAAATTAATCCCCGATATACCCAATAATGAGCCACATTGCAACGACGCCCGTAACAGTTGCCAACATCGTTAAACGCGAAGGATGGCGCGAGTGAGCTTCTGGCAAGATGTGCGCAGTTGCAAGATAGATAACGAAACCAGAAAATGTTGCTAAGTAAATTGCCAGCCAAGGATCACTAATAACAACATATGAACCAATAGCTGCGCCGCTGATGCGCATGATTGCATCTAAAATCAAAAGATATGTTGCGCGCTTTCTCCAGTGATCCGATTTAATTAAAAGCGAAACAGTATTAAGGCCATCACTAAAAGCGTGCGACAAAATTGCGATAAAGACCGCAAAGCCAAGGGCGCTGCTGACTTTAAAAGATAAAGCAAGTGCAACGCCATCTAGGAAAACATGCCCACCCATTGCAATGGCGCCCATCGTGCCGGCAATGTTGGCTGTATGTTTATGCTCACGTGAGTAATTAGATTCGGCAGGCTCGTGCGAACCAAAGAATTGCTCGGCAAAATGGAGTGTTAGAAAACCAACGACAAATGCAATCGAAACGACCTGAACGCCTCCAAAAGTATTTGTATTGAGTTCAAAGACTTCAGGTAAGAGATCAAAGGCCACCAGCCCAAGGAGTAAACCTGCTGAAAGTCCAAGGACGAGATGTAAGCGATGGCGCGATTTTAGGGCAAGAAATCCACCAGAGGATGTTGCTATAGCTGTGAGCGCTGCGAGAAGGATGGATATGTTCATGGCGAGAGAGTATCAGAAATGAAAATGATTGTCATTTTCATTTCTCGGAGAGGTTAGGGTGGATGCCGCAATGCAACTAGCGCGCGATATAAAACATGGAAAAATCAAAGCAGATAGTAGTACTGAAAAAATTTTCGCAAAGTATCTAGATTGAGATGGGATCCTGACAGACAAATTGTCTTGCGTCGTTGATCGGGAATAGATAGTCCGCACTCAAAGGAGCTCAAAATGATGGCTCAAATACCTTGCGTAGTTTTGAAAAGGAAATAGTTACTATTCATTGGATGAATGATACTATTCATCCAATGAATAAGATAGCACCGATAATGGCCCCAATGTTCCGCTCGGATATACAGGGACGTATCCTCGCCAAGCTTTTCGCGCAGCCAGAACAAGAGTTCACACTCAGTTCCCTCTCTACTGCTGTTGGAACAAGTCAGGCCACGGTGTGGCGTGAAATCGACCGAGCTGAAGATGCAGGTTTGGTTGTTACGCACAAGGCCGGGCAGGCACGCCTGGTGCGCGTCGATCAAACGAGTAGATTCTTTGACTCAATGCGTGAGCTTGTACTCGGCGCCTTTGGCGCACCAGCAGTTATGGGCCGAGAGTTTCATGCGATACCGGAGGTGGCAGCGATGGTCTTGTTTGGTTCTTGGGTCGCTCGCTACAAGGGCCTACCCGGCAAACCTCCGCAGGACATCGACGTGCTGTTGATCGGAAAACCGGATCGCAACGACGCATACGCCGCCGCCGAGCGAGCTGAGGCGCTACTCGGTCTTCCGATTCAAGTAACTATTCGATCGGTTCTGGAATGGAATACAGCTGACCCGTTTCTCACCGAAGTTAGGTCCCGACCTTTATTGGTCCTCGCTGTAGATGTAGAAGTCGAAGGTGTCAAGGATCTTCAAGAGTTACTGAGGTGACTTGATGAGCTCTTGGCCTGTAGCGCGCGACAAGATCATTAATTTGATTACCAATGGCGAGTTAGAGGAAATCGAGCCAAACCCACGCTTTGCCACGCGACTAGTCGAAGAAGCCCAGATGCACATGAAGTCTGTCGACGCAATCGCTGACTTTGATTACCCAGGAGCTTTCCAACTCGGTTATGACGCTACACGAAAGGCTTGCGCTGCACTTCTCGCATCGCAAGGACTTCGTTCGACACGCGATGGTGGGCATATCGCGCTCGCGGATGCTGTCCGCGTGCAGTTCAATGGTCCCCACGGAAGCCCAGCGTTTTTGAAGATTCACGGGCTTCGTCAGAGTCGCGCTGGTTCTCAGTATCCGCGAGACTCAACACCACCCATAACCCAAGACGACGCCAACTACTGCCGAGAAACCGCCCAAGAGATCATCGCCGCGGTTGAGACAATATTATCTTCAGGAAAACTTGGACCCTTCGTAATTTAGTTCATTGTCGTATAAAACATTTTGCGCTAGCTGATATTTCCAATAATTAGCCACATTGCAATGGCACCCGTAATAGTTGCCAGCATCGTTATAAACGCGAAGGATGGCGCGATTTTAGGGCAAGTAATCTACCAGCTGTTGTGGCTAAAGCGGTCAGTGCAGCCAGAGCGATTGCGATATTCATGGTGTGATGTTATTGGATTAGAAATTTATTGTCATTTACATTTCACTAAGAGGTTAGGCTTATCTTGTGCTCGCAATAAACCGATTTAAGATAAAACTTGGCAAGGCCGCTCATTTTGAAACTCAAATCAAAGCCGCCCTTGCTGCATTTTCGGCATGTGATGGTTTTCAAAATGGTGAAATTGGGCAGAATCTGGATGACCCAACGCTTTGGGCCTTGATGACGCAATGGAAAAATGTGGGTTCATATCGACGAGCACTCAGTTCAACGCGAATCAAGATGGAAGTAGTGCCGTTGTTAGCACAGGCAATAGATGAACCAGGTGCCTATGAAAAGCCGTATGCAGAGTAAACTTTACCCACGACAAGTAACACACGTTGCTTTTCGCCGACAGCCAGCCGGATGGAGATTATTGTGGCGATGGATCGGTTAGAAAACATTGTTAGCTTGGCCAAGCGCCGCGGATTTGTTTATCCATCATCGGAAATTTATGGTGGGCTTCGGGCATCATGGGATTATGGCCCACTCGGTGTTGAATTAAAAAATAATGTTAAGCGCCAATGGTGGAAAGCCATGGTTATGGGACGCGAAGATGTTGTGGGCCTTGACTCATGTGTGATTTTGGCGCGCGAAGTATGGGAAGCATCTGGCCACGTTGCAACTTTTAGTGATCCACTGACTGAATGCACCGCTTGCCATAAACGTTATCGCGCTGACCATTTAGAAGAAGCTTATGAAGCCAAGCATAAAAAGAAACCAGATTCACTCGCCGATATAAATTGCCCAGCGTGTGGCAATAAAGGTCAATTCACAACACCAAAACAATTTAGTGGTTTATTGAAGACTTATTTAGGAGCTGTCGAAGACGAATCAGGTTTGGCATATTTACGTCCAGAGACTGCGCAAGGAATTTTTATTAACTTTGATCAAGTAATGACAACTTCGCGCAAAAAACCACCATTTGGTATTGGTCAAATTGGAAAATCATTCCGTAACGAAATCACTCCAGGAAACTTTATTTTTCGTACCCGCGAATTTGAACAAATGGAGATGGAATTCTTTGTTGTACCTGGCACAGATGAAGATTGGCACCAATATTGGATTGATACACGTCTTGCTTGGTACAAAGATTTGGGAATAAATCCAGATCGACTCCGCATTTTTGATCATCCAAAAGAAAAATTGTCACATTATTCAAAGAGAACTGCAGACATTGAATATAAATTCGAATTTAGTGGTATCGAATGGGGCGAACTCGAAGGAATTGCTAATCGCACCGACTTTGATTTAAAAGCCCACTCTTTGGCTTCAGGAAAAGATTTATCATTTTTTGACCAAGAGAAAAATGAGCGCTGGACGCCATTTGTAATTGAGCCAGCAGCAGGTGTAGATCGCTGCGCACTTACCTTCTTAATGGATGCTTTTACCGAAGATGAAGCTCCAAATAGCAAAGGCGAAATGGAAAAACGTGCAGTATTGAAATTAGATCATCGGTTAGCGCCAATTAAAGTTGCAGTATTGCCACTTTCAAGAAATGCAGACTTATCGCCAAAAGCACGCGATTTGGCGGCCCAATTGCGCAAGAATTGGAGCATTGATTTTGATGATGCTGGAGCAATTGGTCGTCGTTATCGTCGTCAAGATGAAATTGGTACGCCATATTGCATTACGGTGGATTTTGAAACGCTAGAAGATCATGCAGTTACAATTCGCGACCGCGACACAATGAGACAAGAGCGTATTGCAATCGATCAGGTGGAAGCATGGCTAGCGCCACGTCTATTCGGCGGTTAGCTCCGTTAGCACTTCCATTAGCAACCGGTGATCATTTAATAGATCCGCCAGTTGTACTAGCGCCAATGGCGGGAATTACTAACGCACCTTTTCGTACATTGTGTCGCGAACAAGGTGCTGGCTTATTTGTTTCTGAAATGGTTACTGCCCGAGCACTAATCGAGCGCCGCCCAGAAACGCTGCGCATGATTGAACCAGGTGCTGGAGAATGGCCACGTTCGGTGCAGTTATATAGCGTTGATCCGCACACTATGCGCGCTGCAGTAACAATGCTTGGAAAAGAAAACTTAGTTGACCACATCGATATGAATTTTGGTTGTCCAGTTCCAAAAGTTACTCGTAAAGGTGGAGGCGCAGCACTTCCATATAAAAGAAAATTATTTAGTGCCATTGTTGGCGCAGCCGTTGAAGCCGCTAAACCTTTTGGAATTCCGGTCACTGTGAAAATGCGAATTGGAATAGATAGCGATCACGAAACTTATTTAGAGGCGGCACAATCTGCGGCAAATCTAGGTGTTACTTGGGTAGCCTTACATGCAAGAACGGCTGCACAAATGTATGAAGGAAAATCCACTTGGTCGGCAATTACCCGTCTAGTAGAACACTTAAAGCCTAGCGGGGTACCAGTTTTAGGCAATGGCGATATCTGGAGTGGTAGCGATGGCGTTGAAATGGTGCGCGAAACGCTTTGCGCGGGCGTAGTCGTAGGGCGTGGTTGTTTAGGTCGGCCTTGGTTATTTGCCGATTTAGTTGCATCTTTTTCCGGTAAGCCAACTCGGATAACACCGACTTTGCATCAAGTACGAGAAACCATGTTTCGCCACGGTCAATTAATTGTTGAATATTTTGAATCCGAAGATCGCGGTTGTCGTGATTTGCGCAAACACATGGCGTGGTACTTAAAAGGCTTTCGAGTGGAGCGCGAATTACGCCAGCAGTTTGGTTTGGTTTCATCTCTTGCAGAATTTCGCACTCTTCTTGACCAGTTAGTCGATCAACCGTATCCAATTGAAGTAGGAGATAAACCACGCGGTCGCACAACCCATTCTCGCCCAGTTACTTTGCCCGATGGTTGGCTACTGGATCCAGATGAGATGGCAGCGGTTGAATTAGAAGATGCGATTTCAGGTGGTTAAGTAATGTTTATTTTTCGCTGGATTCGGCGTGTAATTACTTTAATAATAATGTTGGTGCTAATTGCGCCAACATATGGCGTGGTAAAGATTTGGCAAGGTGCACATAATCCAATTACCCGAAACGCCGATGTGATTGTCGTGCTTGGAACTGCGCAATTAAATGGATGGCCAGGAAGAGCCCTTGAAGCGCGCCTTGTTGAAGTCAAACGAATTTTTGATTTAGCTCTTGCACCAAGAATTATTACTGTTGGTGCAGGGGCTCCGGGGGATAGAACTACCGAGGCAGCATCAGGAAAGAATTGGTTGCTGGCCAATGGGATTCCTGCCAGAAAAATTACTTCAATAGAAGTAGGGCGCGATACATTAGAGAGCACTAAGGCATATGCGCAGGAAATGAAAAAGAAATATGTCAGCGATGTAATTATTGTTACTGATCCGTATCACTGTCAAAGGGCAATAACGATGGCAAAAGATCAAGGAGTTATTGCTACTTGTTCTCCAGTTAAAACTGGACCAAATACAATTGAAAAATCTGGCTATAAGTACTTATTGCGCGAAGCTGCGGCTTATTTGGCTTATATAACGCTAGAGCGGCGTGGTATTGAAATCAGCGATCGCTTACCTGGCGCGCACATTATTACTAAGGTATTACCGTGACATATTCAGAACGCGACCGCGAACGTTTTTTTGATGAGCCAGCAAAGCGCGGTGGCCGTACCGAATTTATGCGTGATCGCGCCCGAGTTATTCATTCACTATCACTTCGAAAATTAGCGGCTAAGACTCAAGTAGCAGTTCCTTGGGAAAATGATTTCCAACGTACCAGACTTTCTCATTCGTTAGAGTGTGCGCAAATCGGCCGCGAACTTGGTGAATCACTCGGCGCTGATCCTGATTTACAAGATACCGCCTGCCTTGCTCACGATTTAGGCCACCCACCATTTGGTCACAATGGCGAAGAAGCCTTAGCTGCAATTGCCGATAGCGATGGTGGCTTTGAAGGAAATGCACAGAGTTTTCGGTTACTTGTGCGCTTGGAAGCAAAAACAGTTGATGGAAAAGGCGCAAGTGTAGGACTTAATTTAACTCGAGCCTCACTAGATGGTGCTACAAAATATCCGTGGGCTCGGGTGCAAAATTCACGAAAGTTTGGCGTCTATGACGATGATGTAGAAATTTTTAATTGGGTACGCGAAGGCGCACCTGATGGTGCGCGCTGTATTGAAGCGCAAATTATGGATTGGTCTGATGATTGTGCTTATTCGGTTCATGATCTTGAAGATGCTATTTTTGTTGGCGAAGTATCGGTTAAGAACTTTGAAAGAGATTTACCATTACTTTTTAAAGTTATGAAGCAAAGTTACTCAAGTGATGCAACGGAGCAAGAAGCAGTCGATGCACTTAAGCGTTTATCCTCGCTTTCTGCGTGGCCACATTATTTTGATGGCACACATCGCTCTCTGGCGCGGTTAAAGGATTCAACTAGTCAATTAATTGGTCGCTTTGTTTTAGCGGCAGAAATCCAAACGCGCAGAATTCATGGTGATGGGCAACTTTCACGCTATAGCGCAAATTTGGAGATTCCACGGGAGCAGAAAGTTGAAGTAGATTTTTTGAAATCTGTTGCTGGGCATTACTTAATTAACGCTTCGCACTCGCAAGATCGATATGCAAAACAACAAATTATTATTAATGAATTAGTCGAAATGCTAAGCGCATCGGCTCCCCGCGAATTAGACAGCGTCTTTTTAAAGCCTTGGCAGGAAGCGGCCAATAGCTCTGCCCGCTTTCGCGTCATAATTGACCAGATAGCTTCATTAACTGACCCAGGTGCATACGCGCTCCATGCGCGTCTATTAGCTTCTCGGTAAGGTAGCGCCATGAGTGGCATGATTCGTAAGCAAGACGTTGAATACATTCGTGAACATACCCCCATTGATGAAGTTGTCGGCGTTTATGTGCAATTAAAGAGCGCTGGGGGTGGGGCTAAAAAAGGCTTATGTCCTTTCCATGATGAAAAATCTCCTTCATTTCACGTTACTCCGAGCAAAGGTTTTTTCCATTGCTTTGGGTGTCAGGTAAGCGGAGATGCAATTTCATTTTTAATGAAGATGGAGCATTTAACTTTTACCGAAGCGGTGGAAAAATTTGCAGATCGAATTGGTTACACACTTACCTATGAAAAGGGAAGCGTCGGTGTTTCAATGCCGGCTAGCGTTAAAGCCCGATTAATTTCCGCGCATTTAGAGGCGGCAAAGTTTTACCAAGATCAGCTCAATACTTCATCTGCGGCAGAATTTGGTCGAGATTTACTGACAAAGCGTGGCTTTGATAAGCAGGCGTGTGAACAATTTGGTGTTGGCTACGCACCCGATGACTGGGATGCCTTGACTAAACATCTCCGTGCGCTCAATTACACAATCGATGAATTAGAAACTGCTGGACTTTCAAAGATGGGGCAACGCGGCCCGATAGATAAGTTTCGCAATCGTTTAATGTGGCCTATAAAAGATATTTCTGGAGATGTAATTGGCTTTGGTGCACGCAAGCTTGCCAGCGATGAAGTTGACCAAGGGCCTAAATATTTAAATACAGGTGAAACTCCTATCTATAAAAAAAGTAAAGTTTTATATGGCCTAGATGTAGCAAAGAAAGAGATCGCAAAGAAGCGCCAAGTAGTCATTGTTGAGGGTTATACCGATGTTATGGCTGCGCATTTAGCCGGTGTGACAACAGCGGTTGCCACTTGTGGAACTGCATTTGGCGCGGATCACATTCGGATAATTCGCAACTTGCTTATGGATGATGATTCTTTTCGAGGCGAAGTTATTTTTACTTTCGATGGCGATGCGGCTGGGCAAAAAGCAGCCCTTAGGGCATTTAGCGAGGATCAGAAATTTGTAACTCAAACTTTCGTATCAGTTGAACCTAGCGGGTTAGACCCTTGTGAACTTCGCCAGCAACAAGGCGATTTAGCTCTGCGTGATTTAATTGCAAGACGTGTTCCACTTTTTGAATTCGCAATCCGTGCAGAAATTGCAAAGTACAGTTTAGAAACTCCAGAGGGCAGAATTAACGCACTCAATGCTACTGCGCCAATAGTTGCACAAATAAAAGAAAAATCTTTGCGTCCAGAATATGTTAAATCTCTAGCTGGTTGGCTTGGGTTAGAAATGGAAATTGTTTCAGGCGCTGTTTTGCGTGCTGGGAAAAACCAACCTGTTGCCAGTGTTACACAAGTCGTTGATAGCGCCGAAGTAGAAAATTGGCGACCGAATCCAAATGATGCACGATTAATCTTGGAGCGCGAAGTTTTGAAGTCTCGTGTTCAAGAACCGCAGTTATTTGAATCAACTACAAATTTGTGGAGCACTATGGAACAAGATGCTTTTACGCATCCCGCTTATATGCAACTCCGTAAAGTTTTAGATGAAAACAATGGCCTTCCAAATATTGAAAATATTGCTGATGAACGAATGAAAGCCCTCTTCACCGAATTATCTGTCGAACCGATCAAAGCCGATGGGAAACCAACGCTGGTCTATGTTGTAAGCATTGTTGCAAGATTGCGCGAAGTCGCGATTTCGCGCTCCATTGCCGAATTGAAATCGAGTCTGCAGCGCCTTAACCCAATTGAAAATGAGATCGAATACAACGCAGCATTTGTCCATCTTGTCGGGCTGGAAAGCGAAAAACGCGTTCTTCACGATTTGGCCATTTCAGGCCTCTAAAATCCTGCGCGATTTGGCAGCCTTGGCAATGCGTGCGATAGAGTTCTCACTTCTCGCTTTGCGCGAGATAAATAGTCCCTGATAGCTCAACGGCAGAGCAGCCGGCTGTTAACCGGCAGGTTCTTGGTTCGAATCCAAGTCAGGGAGCTTTAATAAGTTTAGAAACTAGGAAGAAGACCGTGACTCGATATAGAACTCAGTACAGAAATGTTTTAGAGTCTTGGCGATCACAAGCCCCTGCTACCCGATTAATTCGCCTTTGGCTAGGTGTCACATGGATTTATGCTGGATGGGATAAAGCAACTGATTCAGGTTTCCTTACCGAGGGCTCATCATCTTTTATCGGTAAGCAATTAAGTGGTTATTCAACCCAGCTGCCTTTCGATTTTCTTTTTAACAAATTAATTGAATACTCAGTTGCTGTCGGAATTATAGTTTTGCTAAGTGAATTCGTAATTGGCTTAGCAACCTTGCTTTGGATTGCGCCTACTACTGCGGCGCTGGCAGGTTTTTCAATGTCGGTTGGACTTTGGATTGCAACTACTTTGCATGTCAAACCATATTTTTTGGGAAGTGATACTGCGTATGCAGTCTTATGGCTTTCATATTTTTTAATTCTTGTTGGCAATCGAAGAAATCTTGATCTTTCGCTCGATCGACGCGGGCTGATGCGGGCGGGCGCAGTTGGGGCAATTGCCGTTATCACAGCGGGTATTGGAAAGATTTTCGCTCGTGATAGATCAACACTTGGTAGGTCATCAGTTTCTGGAAAGAAACTTGTAAAGGTTGCCGACCTTGAATTAGGTGCAACCCATGAGTTCGCACTAGATGGTGGAATCCCTGCGATACTTTTTCGTACAAAAAGCGGTGTATTTGCTTATTCGGCAATTTGTACCCACCAAGGTTGTACGGTGGCGTACAATAGCGCAAGCAAGGTTTTGCAATGCCCGTGTCATGGCTCCGAATATGACCCATTTAGCGAGGCAAAAGTTTTACGTGGTCCAGCTATTAATCCCTTGTCAAAAATCAATGTTGTAGTTGGTGGAGGTTGGGTCATCCTTCGATAGATTTCTAAGAATTCTCACAGGATTTGCTGGGTAAGATTTGCGATATATTAAGTCAGTTGAAAGGTGCGAATAATTTATGAAAATAAGCGTCGTCCATCAATATTTTGTGCGTTCAACTTCTGCAAAGATTGCCCTAGGTTTTCTATTAGGCGCAATATTGGCGGGCTCACTTGCAACTGCAGCAATTACAGCGCCTTCCGGAGTAAAAACGTGCGTTGATAATCGCACGCAAGCACTCTATTTATCTAAGGATGGAACGTGCAGTAAAACTCGAACTTCTGTAAATCTTGGTGGACCAACTATCGATGTAAAGTTGATTGCTCAAAACGTTACGCCATCGATAGTTTCAATTAAAGTAAGTACGCCAACTGGTGGTGGCAGTGGCTCAGGTTCAATTTATAGAACTTCGGCAACTTCAAGTTACATAATCACAAATAGTCATGTAGTAGAAGATGCAGCAATTTCTGGCGATATCACGGTTGAATTTTTCAATGGAGATGTAGTCGATGCGGCCATTGTTGGTCGAGATGCCACCTATGACATTGCAGTAATACAAATTAAAAGAGGAAAATTGCCAGTAGTAACTATCGGTGACTCGGCAAAAATTAGCGTTGGCGATCCAGTTGTTGCAATCGGATCTCCGCTTGGATTGGCAAGTACAGTAACTAGCGGAATAATCTCAGCTCTTAATCGCCCAGTAACAACTGGAACAACTGGGGCCGAATCTTATGTAAATGCAATTCAAACTGATGCCGCCATTAATCCGGGTAATTCAGGTGGTGCGCTATTAGATTCGCAGGGGCGAATCATTGGCGTGAACTCGGCAATCGCTACGCTATCTAGTGATGGAGCTAGTGGAAATATTGGGCTAGGTTTTTCAATTCCAATCAACGAAGCCAAACGTATAATCGAAGAATTGATTGCGACTGGCAAATCAACGCGACCAGTTCTTGGAGTATTTTTTGACACAACCTTTACAGGTACAGGCGCTAAAATTTTGCGTTTAAGCCCGGGCGATGCGGCAGAAAAAGTAGGAATCCCAGTAGGATCAGTTATTCGTGCCATTGATGGAGTTAAAATCGCTGATCCCGTTGGTGCGATTGTTCGGATTCGCTCCTATGCACCTGGCTCATCGGTTAATGTGCAGGTTGATTTACCAACAGGGGGCCAGAAAACTTTTAGAGTTCTATTGGGCAGCGCACCGTCGAATTAACATGAATGGAATAGGGCCACGCTAAGATTAAGCCATGGCCTTATTTCGTTTACATGTTGCACTTCCTGATCGTCCTGGTTCACTCGGGACAATCGCATCTGCAATTGGCGCAGCCGGTGGAGATATTCGCGGGCTTGTTGTAAAGAAGAGTGAAGATGGTCGCGGCTTTGATGATATTACCGTTGCAATTCCAGGAAATGATCCAACTGATTTAGTAAATGTTTTATCTGCTATTGGTGGCGTTGAAGTTATTTCTATAATGCCACTCTCTTAATTTATTAAATAACCTTTGCGCCTTGGCTCGGCAATGAAGTAAAAAAACGAGGTTTTTTAAATTTCACTGCGTTAAAAGCTGCTTGAATCATCCTTCGAGTTACTTCGATTTTATTTTTATCAATCAAAGCAATCGCACTTCCACCAAAGCCGCCACCCACCATGCGTGCACCAAGTGCTCCTGCGTTGATCGAAGTTTCAACGGCCAAGTTTAATTCGGGGCAAGAGACGGTGTAATCATCACGAAGTGATGCATGTGAACCATTTAGTAATTTCCCAAGGAGATTAAAATCCTGCGTGCTAAGGGCATCAACTGCATCAAGGACGCGCGACATCTCGGATATTGCGTGGCGCGCCCGAATGAACTCAACTTCGGTTAATTTCTGTCTTTGCTCTTCTAACTCTTGCATATTTAAATCGCGCATTGAAGAAACTCCAAGTTTCTTTGCAACACTTTCACAAGATGCGCGCCGTTCGGCATACCCACCATCAACTAGTGCGTGGTGGGCTTGGGTATCAATAATTAATAGTTCTAGCCCATGGGCTGCGACATCGAATGGAATATGTCTAGTCGTTAAGTCGCGACAATCTAGTAGCAGCGCTGATCCAGCCATTGCCATTAAGGAAATAGATTGATCCATAATTCCGCAAGGCATTCCAACGTATTCGTTCTCAGCTTTTTGGGCTAAGCGAGCAAGTGTTGGTAAATCAAAACCTAAATTAAAAAGCTGATTGAGCCCCGTTGCAATGGAACATTCCAACGCTGCCGATGATGAAAGACCAGCACCAATTGGGACTTGTCCGTCAATGAGTAGGTCGATCCCATCCTTAACACCCAATGACCAAACAACACCTAAGGCATAACGCTCCCACTTACCTGTTAACCCTGGTTTGACATCATCAAGATTTACTTCAATTACGCCATTGCCGCGTTGAGCTGATGAAATCCTAATTTTTCTATCATTTCTCTTTCGAATTCCTACATAAGTGCGATCTTTAATCGCAAAGGGGAGCACAAAACCACCACTGTAATCAATATGTTCACCGATTAAATTAACTCGACCTGGAGCCGCCGCGATTATGTCAGGTTGCTGGTTAAAGAGTTCACCAAATTTTTCACTAATGGTGGCCATAATTAACCAAAAGATGCAAGAGCGTCAGTGACCATTGTGTTGATATCGCGCGTTGGTGACCAATTAAGCCCACGCCGCGCTTTGGAGATATCGGCAATTAGAACGGCTGGATCACCTAATCGCCGTGGTGCATCGATAGTTGGAATCTCTTTACCGACTGCCGCATTTGCTGCGGCAATAACTTCTCTAACTGAATAGCCATCTTCGCTTCCCAAATTATAAATTTCGTGGACACCATCCTTTAGCGTTTTCAGCGCACTAATGTGTGCATCAATTAAATCTACGACATGGACATAATCACGAATACAAGTTCCATCTGGCGTTGGCCAATCGGTGCCAAAAATCTTAACTGGATTATTAATCGTAGCGCGCAAAACATTTGGTATTAAATGTGTTTCAGGATTATGCCGCTCGCGTAGCCAACCATTTTTAGTTTCAAGGGCTCCAGCAACATTGAAATAGCGGAGCGAAGCTGCGGCAAGGCCATGGACTTTGGCTTCCATTGAAATCATTTGATCAACAATTAATTTTGTAGCGCCATATGGATTGGTTGGATTAGTTTGCGCACTTTCAAGAATTGGCATATCTGCAGGTTCGCCATATGTTGCAGCCGATGATGAGAAAACAATTTTCTTAATATTTTGTTTTCTCATTTCATCTAACAAGTTGGTCGTTCCACCAACATTGACGGATTTGTAGAGTTGGGGTTTCTCAACCGATTCACCAACGAGTGACTTTCCAGCGAAATGTATAACAGCATCAACCCCGTTTAAGGCACGCACCAGAGCACCTCTATCCAGAAGTGAGCCTTCGATAAATCGAAGGCCGATTGGGACAGTATCGGCATGGCCCGTACTGCAATCATCAAAAATCGTTATTTCATAGCCTTGCTCGCGCATAATTTCAACTGCAGCTGAACCTATGTAGCCGGCGCCACCCGTTATTAAGAGATGCATACCTAATTCAACTTAACATCGCGCAGTTGGGCTGCTGATTGCTCCGGGCGCATATCCATTATGAATGCTCCCATTGCAGATTCAGAACCTGCCAAGTATTTTAATTTTCCAGGAGCACGTCGCACGCTGGTAATTTGCCAATGCAGACGCAATAAATCGCGACCTTTTCTAACTGGGGCTTGGTGCCATGCTGCGATGTAGGCCATTTCAATTCCAAAGACGCCATCGAGTCGCTTCATTACTTCAAGGGCAATTGGGGCAAAAGTTTCGCAATCACGCACACTTAATTCTGTTAAATCGGCAATCGGGCTAAGGGGAGCGAGATGAATTTCAAATGGATAGCGCGCCGCAAATGGAACAAATGCGATCCAATTTGAGTTGCGAGCAACGATACGTTCTTCATCTCGAATTTCACGAGCAAGCACATCATCAAATAGAACTCTCCCATTTCTTTCTTTATATGCTTTTGCCGCCGCTAACATTTTTTCCACTCGTGGTGGAATATAAGAATAAGCATAAATTTGTCCATGTGGATGCGCTAAAGTCACTCCAATTTCTTCGCCACGATTTTCAAAAGGCGTAATATGTTCTATAAAACTCAGCTGTGAAATTTCGGCAGTACGTTCGCGCCAAACTTCAAGTAGCGTTCGTACGCGCTCCGGAGATAAATCCTTAAAAGATTTTCCGTGGTCTGCCGTGAAACAAATCACTTCACATTTTCCAGCAGCAGTTCCAGTATCAGTATCTGGTCCTACTTGATCTGGTAGCGCCCAATCGCCATCGGGTGGTCGAAGCGATGGCGCGCGGTTATCAAAGACAACTACTTCGTAATCATTTTCTGGGACTTCGGTAAATAATTCGCCAGTTGTTGGGCAGAGTGGACATAATTCTTTTGGCGGCAAAAAGATTCGACCTTGGCGATGGGCGGCCATAACAACCCATTCATTAACTAGCGGATCAAGACGTAATTCCCCGATTTTAGGTTGCGCCTCAACAGGTCTTTGATCTTTTGCGCTTCGCTTTTGCGATTTTGTGTCGTAATAACGAATAATTCGACCATCGGCCATTTCGCGATCTGTGCGAATGATGCCTGCAGGTAAGGTCTTGAACTCGGTCATAATGTCGCTACTCTACCTTTTTGAGTTAAGGATCCACCCAGTTCAGGGTGCGCTCGATGGCTTTCTTCCATCGGCCATATCCAATTGCTCTAGTTTGTGGCGACTTTGTTGAACTCCATCGCCGCGATTGCTTCCATTGCTTTTTCAATTCTTCCGTTGAAGACCAAAAGCCAACGGCTAAACCTGCCGCATAAGCGGCGCCGAGCGCAGTGGTTTCAGAAATTAATGGACGAATTATATCAATCCCCATTATATCTGCCTGCATCTGCATACATAAAGAGTTGGCTGTGATGCCGCCATCAACACGCATTTCTTTCATGGGAACGCCGCTATCGGCAACGATTGCATCCATTACATCGCGCGTCTGATAACAAATTGCCTCAAGGGCAGCGCGCGCAAGGTGTGCTTTTGTAGCAGCGCGCGTTAAACCAACAATTACGCCCCGTGCATCATTGCGCCAATATGGTGCAAATAGCCCTGAAAATGCTGGAACAAAATAAACTCCTGCAGTGTCGGCAACCGACGATGCAAGATTTTCAACTTCAGATGCGTTGCTAATAATTCCTAACTGATCGCGCAACCATTGAATTGCAGATCCAGTAACAGCAACCGAACCTTCCAGAGCATAGTGGGCGGGCTGGTCACCAAATTTAAAACATACGGTTGTGAGTAATCCATTTTTTGATCGCACAATCTCGGTACCTGTATTTAATAGCGCAAAGTTGCCGGTTCCGTATGTGGTTTTTGACTCACCGCGATCAAAGCAGGCTTGCCCCACCATTGCACCTTGCTGATCACCGATAATACCGGCAATAGGAATTGCACTTCCAAATGGACCATGCGGGTCGGTTGTCGCAAAAATCTCTGAAGAAGATTTAATTTGCGGTAGCGCAGTTAGCGGAATTCCAAAAATATCTAAAAGTTCTTGATCCCAATTAAGTGTCTCTAAATTCATTAAAAGTGTGCGGCTGGCATTTGTTACATCGGTTGCATGCAGACCACCGCGAACCCCGCCTGATAAATTCCACAACAACCATGAATCTATAGTTCCCAAGCGCACATTTTCACTTTTCGCTGCAGGGATATTTTCCAATAACCAATGCATCTTGCTACCCGCAAAATAAGGTGCAATCGTTAAACCACTTTTATGACGTATTTTTTCTTTTTCACTATCACTCAAATTCTCTAGAAATCCGGCGGTACGTGTGTCTTGCCAGACAATTGCATTATATAAAGGTTGTCCCGTCGTTATATCCCAAGCAACAGTGGTTTCGCGCTGGTTAGTTATTCCTACGGCTGCTAAATCAGAACCCAATAAATTAGCCGCACTTAGCGCTGCGACAATAACTTCCTGTGTGCGCTGCCAAATTTCAGTGGCATCATGTTCAACCCAGCCAGCCTTTGGAAAAATTTGGCGATGCTCTGCTTGATATTGGCCAACAACGCTACCGTCATGATCGAAAATCATGAAGCGAGTACTGCTTGTGCCTTGGTCCAAACTGCCGATGTATGCCACGAAGTAGAAGAACCTTTCTTTCTAAGTTAGGCTTACTCTACTCAGCCGTATCGGAGATGCAACGCAGATGTTTTCCTCAGTTCTAAACAAAGCCCAACGCGATGACGCTATTTCACAGCTCACATTGCGCGAATTTGATGTTTTAGTAATTGGTGGTGGAGTGACAGGAGTCGGCGCCGCACTTGATGCTGTATCACGCGGTTTAACTGTGGCTTTAATTGAATCACAAGATTTAGCTTCTGGAACATCGAGCCGCTCAAGCAAATTAATACATGGTGGATTGCGTTATTTGGAACAATATGATTTTAAATTAGTTCGCGAAGCCCTACATGAGCGTGAACTAATGGTTTCAACCCTTGCGCCACATTTAGTCAAACCCGTTGGCTTTCTCTTTCCTTTAACCGAAAAATTTAAAGAACGCACATATATTGGTGCTGGCTTGGCACTTTATGACGCGCTTCGTGGTTTTCAACGTGCACTGCCGCGGCATAAACATATAGGTCAAAAGAAAATTGCAGAAATAGCGCCATCGCTTCGTCCTGACATTATTACTGGGGCAATTAAATATTTTGATGCGCAGGTAGACGATGCGCGTCACACCATGTCTATCGCTCGTACGGCTGCACGCCATGGCGCAATCATTGCAACGCAAATTAGTGCAGAATCTTTGATCCGTGAAGGTAAACGCGTAATTGGTATCATGGCGCGCGATTTAGAGAGCAATAAATTGATTTCCATTAAAGCAAAAACCACAGTTATGTGTGCCGGCATTTGGAGTGGCGAATTACATACAAAATTTGGGCTTAAAGCCGGCTATGGCGTAACCATGAGTAAAGGCGTACATATAGTTTTGCCAGGCAGTGCTATCAAATCGGATGCCGGAATTATTTTGAAAACTCCGCTTTCTGTTCTCTTTCTCATCCCTTGGGCAGATAAATGGATTGTTGGTACAACTGATACCCCTTATTCGGGGGATAGAGCCGAACCAATGGCATCACGCGATGATGTTGAATATATCTTGGCACAAGCAAATCGAGTATTGAGCCCGAAGTTAAAATCCAAAGATGTAATTGGCGTTTATGCTGGTTTGCGCCCGCTGGTTGCAAATAGTGAGGATTCAACTACAACAAAACTTTCACGTGAACACACAGTAGATAGACCGGTACCAGGTTTTGTTAGTGTTGCAGGTGGTAAATACACAACATATCGAATTATGGCTAAAGATGTGATTGATTTAGCTGTAATTGAATTGCGCAGAATTGCATCAGATTGCGTTACAGAAAAATTACCGATCGTCGGTGCCGATGGTTATTTCGCACTTGTTCAACAGAGCCAGCGCATAGCTGAAGAGAGTGGATTAAATGAAGCCACAATTATTCACCTTCTAAATCGCTATGGCAGCCTAATAAGTGAAGTACTTGCGCTGATTAAAGTTGATGCCAACCTTGCTAAAAAATTAAGTAAATCGCTACCGTATTTAAAGGCCGAAATTCATTATGCAGCTAGTCACGAAGGCGCTCATAGCGTTGATGACGTAATTTCTAGGCGCACCCGAATTGCATTTGAAGCTCCTAACAACGGAGTTGATTTTGCCAATGAAATTGCAGAAATTATCGCACCTTTACTTGGCTGGACGGTGAAGGAGCGCAAGGCATCCGTTGCTGCTTATGAAGAATTAGCAGAGCGCGAATTAATTGCAGTATCAACAGCTCTTGAAAGCGCTGCTAGTTAATTCTTAATCTGCTTGGCGCAACCATCAACGGCTGGTTTCTTTGTTGGAGTTGCTGCCGGTTTAGTTGGCTCTGGTGTTGGTCCCTGAGTTACAGTAAATACGACGGTTGCCCCGCTTGTTGCATGAGTCTTTGAAACATCTACATAAGTAACTTGGCCTTGGTAGGTACCTGCGGGCACACCCTTAAGAGCCAAAGTCCAAACCCCACTTGCTCCGCGCACAACTCTTTGAGTCGGTTTTGTTGTCGGAATTGTTAATGGATCAAAAATTAATTTAACGCTTCCAGTCACAACGGGCGACAAGTCAGGCCTAGTAACACTTACATCGAAGGTAACTAATTTGTCAGTTGTACTTGCAAATGATTTATTTACAGTTAACTGGGTTGGTTCAAGAGTTGGCATTGCATCTACTACATCAGGAACCCAAGTACCACGCGATAGCGTAAGAAAAGAATTGGCAGTTCCTCTAAAGACATTTAGATCTAATCTAGTTCCAGGTACGCCATATTTATCGGCAATTCCACATGATGTGTATTGCCAAATCGTCCACTGCGAAGCGCAATTTGCCCCGGTCCATGAATGCACATAACAACCTACGTTTTTAAGTCCAGGTTGATTTAACGGGTCAGCTGGATCAATGCCATATCGCGCAAGCCATAGCGGATACTGTGCTAGATCAGGAGTGCGCACCATGGCGCCTTCAAGAAAATTTGGATAGGAATAAATAAATGGCGTGCGACCCGTTTTTTCCTTTAGCGATCCCAGAAATGTTTTCGCCCATAGAGTAACTGCGCTGCGAGTTGCATATTTGGCGCAGGTATTATTGGAATTTAGGCGCACGCAGTTGTTTTCTAGATCTAAGGCATATGGTAAATCTCTATCGCTATAGCCACCAATTGATGAAAGACGCCAAATTACCTTTTGGGCTTGAGCAGTTGCATCTCGCACAATTGCATCTGCCGCGGTTACATCAGGCAAGACCGCATAGTGATAGAAACCAGTATAAATTCCGGCTGCTTGTGCTGGTAAATGATCCATTGCTAAATATTTCACTGCCAATGCATCGGAAGCATCGCGAGTATCAGATGCCTTTATCATCACAAAGCGAATACCGGCTGAATACATTTTTACAAAATCAATCGCTTTATCGTTTGGATGTTGCCAACGGCTTATATCGGCGCCATGGATTCGCCCACCTGGTCCCATCTGATCTATTAGCACTTCAGGATTTACCGCAGAAATTTCTGGTAATTGCGTAATTGTTATGGCTCGAATTGGTGAATAAATAACCGCTCCATTAATTTTTGCCCTTGCCCGGTACTTAACTTGAGCGTCAAGGGAAGTGGCGAGTGCTACTACTTTATAAGTTCCTACTTTAGTCGATTTGCTTTTGAAGCGCGTGGATTTCCATGAACCATCTGAATTGATTTGAATATTTATTTTAGTTCCCGATTTAGCAGGCTTTAGAATTCCATAGAGCGTGATTATAGATTCGCTTTGACTGGGTGTTTGTCGCACTGAGAGTGTGAGTTTATAAGAAATGGCAATTGAAATTGGGGGATTAAGAGTTAAAAGTGAAAGTGAAATTAAAAATAGGATTATTTTTTTCATAAAACTTCATTAATTTCTACTTTTAAATCTAAAACTTCTTCGATTGCATTCACTAGGGCTTCTCGGTGGCTATTACGGATTTCTAAATACTCGTGTGCTCCGCCAAGTTTGCGACTATCTGAAAAATCTAGAGTCAATATTTTTGAGTCAAAAGATGCAAGCCGAGCATCGAAAAAAGCCATCCAAGCGATTCGGTCTTTGCTTTCAAGATAATCCAAGACTTCATTCCATCTCAAACGCAGCTCATGAAGGTTCATTAATATCAAAAGATACCTGCTAGTCAAGAAATTCTTGGGTATTAGTGTCGGGGCGCGCCTAACCACTTGAAGTACTCACCCGTTAGAAGGACTCGAAGATTCATCGTATGATCATGTTGAATCTTTAAATGCATGGCAATTCGAGCGACAATTTGTTCCACTGACTTTTCGCTCACATATCGAATTTTGCCAATTTGTGCATTACTAAAACCCTTAGAAAGTAATCGCAGCGTTTCGATTTGAGTATTGGTAAAACTCGTAAGAATTGAGTTAAATGAATTTTCATGCAACGATAGGTGTTGGTCCATCCAGACTGATTTTTCGCATCGTCCTTGCGAGAGGATTGCTTCATCGATGGCATCACGAATAACTGATAAATCTGCAACTGATCTTTTTAGAACAACTTTTGTTCCGTTTGGAAAGTCTTTCAATTCCAAGCCAAGCAGGCGCAAATCTGGGCAGTTTGTCATTACGACAAATCCAACATCTGGAAGTATTTTTATTGTCGAATTAACAAAAGCAACACTTTCTTTGCTTGCAAATCCAATATCAAGTAGAATCGCATCTGGTCTAAGAGGACGAATTAAGTTTTGTGCAACCTGTAAATTTCTTGCCTCCCCAACCACTTCGATGCCGTGCAATCGCATTGCGGCACAAAGGGTAGAAAGTTCGTATGCGTCATCATTGATGACTAGGACTCTATGAGTCATGATTTTCCCTAGAAATAAATTATTTTAGCAAAAGCGAAATTGTCGAGGCGACAAATTCATTTATTTTTCCTGCTGTGATCGGCCCGCCATGCGATGCCGTCTGTGCAGCGAGTGCGTGAATGAGCGCACCTGTTGCTGCTACTTGCGCCAAGCGATTAATATCATTGAGAATTTCTATTGAGTTTGTTGTAACTAGTGCGCCAATAATTCCGGCTAAAACATCACCAGTGCCAGCAGTTGCTAGCCACGGTGTAGCAGTTGGTAATGTAATTAAGAGTTGGCCGTTAGCCACATAAGTAATACTGCCCTTTAACAAGACCGTCACACCTAGAGTGTCGGTCGCAATTTGTACCCATTTTTTGGGATCTCCCTCTATGGCTTCTGCTGAGGCAAGAACCCCACGCGATTTTAGTAAAGCCGAAAGTTCACCAGCGTGAGGTGTAATCAGGGTTGGTTGGTCAAGTTTTCCTGCCAGATAGAGCGCACCAGCATCTAAAACTGTTGGAACCGATTGCAATTTTGCTAATTTAAACCAGCGGTGGCGCAGATACGTTGTGATTTTTCCATATTTATTTTTATCTACCCCACTTCCAAGTAACCAGGCTGAAACTTTGCCAGGTTGCACCACAACCTCGGGTGATGAATGCAGAACTAAATGCGCCAAACCTGATGAACTATGAAAACGAATTAAACCCACGCCAGTTGCCATAGCAGCCGATGTAGATAAAACAGCAGCACCTGGATATTGCGCAGAGCCGGTAATCACACCGAGAACTCCGCGCGAATATTTATGATCTAAATCAGTTGGAATAACGATGCATTTTTTAGCATCGTGTGCGCTCCATTTTTTAAGTTCACGAACAGGCGTTGTCACACTTTCAGCATACTCTGTAACTCAGCAATAAAGCGCTTCAAAAGTAGTACTAGCACTCAATACCACGTTCAGGCAGAGCTATTGATTTGTTTAAGAAGCGTAGCGAGCGTGTAAACCACCATCGACCATTAGGTCTGCGCCACTCATAAAAGATGCCTCATCAGATAAAACGAAGCAGACAACTTTCCCGATTTCATCTGGTTGCCCAATACGCTTCATTGGTTGCACCCCGATGGCATCCTTTTCGGCTTGTGGAAATTCGGCAAAGTAAGAACGAAGTAAGGGAGTTAGCGTGTAGCCAGGGGAGACTGAATTACAACGAATTCCGTATTTTGCTTCATCGAGGGCAAGGTTTCTAGATAAACCAATAATTCCGCTCTTAGCCGATGAATATGGAAAGAAATTAAATGAAGTCATACGACCGTGGATTGATGAAATATTTACAATTGATCCACGCTTTGCTTTTCGCATTTCTGGTAGAGCCAGTTTTGCTAAATACCAACTAGATTTAAGATCTAGTGCAAAGAAAGATTCCCATTCTGCATCTGTGTAATCAACAGGGTCGGCATATGAATTGCGGCCCGCATTTGAAACAGCTGCAGTAACAGCTCCGTAGGAGACCGTTAATTTATCGTATGCCTCTTTAAATGTGGCAAAGACAGAAACGTCGCCGTGCTGGAATTGAACCTTGTGCCCAAGTGCGCTCATTCGTGCAACTAAGGCGCGCCCTTTTTCTGCATCGATATCTATAAAGGAGACGCGTGCGCCTTCTTCTGCAGCGGCAATAACACAAGCTTCACCAATTCCTTGGGATCCCCCCGTAACAATTACGTGCTCGTTGTTTAGTCTCATGGCTTCACGCAAACCTTGTGCCATGGGCGCCATCGACTGCCCAATCCGAGGCATTTACAAATGAGGCATCATCGGAGAGTAAAAATGAAACCGTTTTTGCAATCTCACTTGGTTTTGCAATTCGTCCCAACGGAATAACCGATAGTGCATGTTCGATTCGCCCTGGTGCACCATCTAACCAGCCTTGCGTTAGTGGTGTTAGAACATATCCAGGGGAGACGGCATTGCAACGAATATTGTGATGGCCTTCATCAACACCAATATTTCTAGTCATACCAATTACTGCCGCCTTTGCCGCACCGTATGGAAAAAAATTAGGCAAGGTAAGCCGACCATGTATTGAAGCGATATTAACTATAGAACCTTTTTTTGCAATGCGCATTGCAGGAAGGGCTAGCTTGGCTGTGTGCCAGATTGATTTCAAATCAACTGCAAAGAATGCATCCCATTGTTCATCAGTCATTTCAACGGGATCGGCATGTGAATTTATGCCTGCATTATTTACAAGCCCTGTTACATCACCGAACTTCGCAGTTAGCTCTTTATAAGCGCGTTCCACGCTTGCAAAATTTCCAACATTACCCTCGGCAAATGCCACCTCAAAACCTGCGCTGGTTAATTCGCTAACAAGTGATTGACTCGTTGCAACATCGATATCTATAAAAGAAACCTTGGCACCTTGTGCGAGGCCGTCTCGAACGATGGCCTCGCCGATTCCTTTGGCACCACCTGTTACAAGAATGTGCTGATTTGCAAGTTTCATATCCTCAAACCTTAGTTCCTTTTGCCTTATTTATAGCAGCTATAAAATCAGAAACATTTTTAGCGATTGCCTCAAAGCCACCAGCGGTTAATGGCCCGCCAATTCCCACCATCGAGGCTCCGGCTGCAAACCAATCTGGAATTGTTGCAACGCTCATCCCACCAGTTGGGCACCAGAGATTATTAGGAAATGGCTCAGTCAGGGCTTTTAAGTAGGCAGGTCCAACCGCAAGCGCTGGGAAAAATTTAAGAACATCAGCCCCGGCGCTAAGGGCTGTTGCCACTTCACTTGGTGTTACAACTCCGGGCAGAGAGAGCAAGCCTTTATTTTTTGTTGCTTTTATAATTTCGATATCAGTATGTGGTGAAATAATAAATTGCGCTCCAGCACTTGCAGCATCTGCTACATCTTTCGTACTCAACACCGTTCCGACACCAACTCGAAGTTCTGGTCTGGCCGCAAGATTTTCGATAATTTTTAAGGCACCAGGAGTCGTCAAAGTTATTTCAATACTGGTCATACCTGCGGCAATAATTGCATCGGCTGTGCGCTGACCGCTTTCCTGATCACCGCAACGAATGATGGCAATGCCACCAAAGTCAATTAACTTCTGGAGTAGTTCCATCTCAGTTGCCGCCGTTCTCTGAATTTATGATTCCAAGTTTTCCGTAGGGCAATCCTGCCCAATCACCGAAGCAACTAGCAACTAGCGCGCCACCGCGTGATCCTTGCACAATTGCATCGTGAGCGGAAAGTCCAGCAAGTAATCCAGCAATTACGCCACCAGTAAAAGCATCACCCGATCCAACAGGGTCAATGGCAACCACTTTTGGCGGAATTACTTCGCCGTATCTGTCATCTGCAATAAATCGAATTGGCTGGCTACCTTTTGTCATAATAGCAATTCTGCAACCACGTTGGGATGCAAGCTGTAGCGCTTTTTTTGCATCGTTTTGGCCAAAGACGACTGCGTATTCATCTTCTCCGCCGATAAGTAAATCCACATCGCGCGCCAGTGGTTCCAAAACTTCACGCGCTGCAACTTCGCTCCATAATTTTCTACGGATATTTAAATCAAAACTTCTTTGTATTTTTAACTTTCGAGATTCTTCCAGCGCAAATGCAACAGTCTCGGCGCCAGTTTTAGAAATAGCACATGTGATTCCAGTTGAATGAATCCAACGAGCGCTTCGCATTTCATCAATATTGATATCGGATGCGACCATGGTAGATGCTGCTGAACCCGTGCGCAGGTATGTCGCTTCAACACCCCGAGTTGTGCCAGGGTTTCGAACCATAGCCGAAGTAAATTCTGGAACGCGTTTTACTAAAGAAACATCTACGCCTTCTGCAGTAAAATCATTGAGAATCGCACTTCCAAGTTCGTCATTACCAAGGCGAGTAAAGAAAGTAGATTTCAATCCAAGTCGCGAAAGTGCAACGGATACATTTCCTTCAGCTCCGGCAGTGCTTCTTTTATATTCACGAGCGTCAACAACGTTATCGCTATCGGTACTCAGAAAAAGTGCTAATGCCTCGCCAAAAGTAAATAAATCAGGCATCAAAGACCAAATAAATTTGTCTTTTGTCCACTTACCCCAGGTTCAGCAATGTAGACCATTCCTGCATCCGGGAACTCTTTAAGATCAGTATCTTCACTAGCTGAAGTAATAATTAACTGATCTAATTTTTCACCAGCGAAAACGCAGGAAGTAATTCGTGGCGCGGGGCAGATAATTTCTTCAATCTGTTTTCCAGTTTTGCCATCAAAGCATCGAACGGCGTTTCCCATCCAGAATGCCACCCATAAATTATTATTGGAATCAACCGACATACCATCTGGCGCTCCCATATCTTGCGTGAAAGTAACAAGAGTGCGACGATTCTTTATATCTCGCTCTTCTACATCAAAAATATCTACCCGTCGAAGCGGGGTATCGATATAAAACATGGTGGAGCCATCAACGCTCCAATCCAAGCCGTTGCTAATGGTTACATCGCCAAAAATGCGTCGCATATGTTTTCCATCTGCACGCAATTGGTAGAGCGCTCCAGCATTTGTTTTAAAGTCATATGTCATAGAACCTAGATAGAGATCACCCTGTGGTGAAACTTTGGCATCATTCCAGCGCAAAACTTGTGATGAACTATATCCATCGGCATCTGCCCTTGTTGGAAGGATCTGGCTCTTACCATCGGTGCTACGAATAATCGGCCCATTTGCGGTACCGATTATGTCGCCACCACTTTTACGTGGAATTGCAAAACCAACATCTTCACTTGTTGCATATTCATCAAAGGCACCAGTTAAGAGATTGCGAGATTTAACTTTCTTGCCATAAATATCCACCCATTTAATTTCGGCGTTTTTTACGCCCGTTGCAGTTGGCCCTTCGCCCAGAATATTACGGCGCTCATCAAAGACTCTTGCTTTCATTTGGTTGCCACCGGATGTTTCACTCACGAATCTTATTGAGATATTTCCGGATAGGCAATAGGTTTACCTCATGTCATCCGCAATTGATTTGCCAAGGCTTCGACAAATTTGTACAGCAGCGCTGGCTTCTGATTGCTTAGATGCCTTGGGCTTTACAAAACAAGTACTCGGTAGCGATATCACGATGATCTCAGGCGATGGTGTTGCTATTGGTTTTGCATTTCCGGTGCGTCTTAAAATTGTTGATGCATTTCCAGAAGTTCCATATATTGGTTTGCTCAAAGCGCTCGACGCTGTTGGTGCTGACCAAATTTATATAACACCAACTGGTCGTACGGGGTTAGCTGCGCTATGGGGCGAACTCCTTGCAACAGCGTGTGCATTTAAAGGCGTAGTTGCCGCACTAACTGATGGGCCAGTTCGCGACACAATCCGAATGCGCGCTATGGGTTTTAAAGTTTTTGGAGTCGGCACAAATCCAATCGATATAAATGGGCGCTATGAAGTCATTGAACATAACGTTGCCTGCGAAATCGACGGTGTAACAATTAATCCAGGAGACTTAATCATCGCGGATGTTGACGGCGTAGTAGTTGTTCCAGAATCGCAGATTGCTGAAGTAGTTCGACGCGTTGAAGAAAAAAATTCGGGAGAAAATCAATTTCGTAAGGCAGTGAAAGAAGGAATGAGTCCAAGTGTTGCCTTTGCAACCTATGGCGTTCTGTAGTGAAAAATAATCTTTCAAGTTTTTCTGATTTACCTGCAGCGCTGGGTTTTAATCCGCCTGAAACTCCAAAAATTAAGCGAGATGAACTTCTTTCAAGCCTTGGAACGCTTCCAAAATTTCCAACAGATTTTAAAATTGAGCGCGGAAAGAATTGGCTCCATGATGGGCTGCGTATCAGTGAGATTAGCTGGAGTGTTGGTTATGGCCCTCGAACCCAAGGCCTGCTCTTACTTCCGCAAAACTCAACAGAACCATTGCCTGCAGTGCTTTTTTTACATAGCCATGATGATGTTAAAGAATTTGGGAAAGAGAAAGTTGTGGATGGTGGCGGCAAACTTCCGGCACACCTTAGCTGGGTGCGAGAAATACATTACGGAAACCGTGCCCCCGCTAATGAATTAGCAAAAAAAGGTTTTGCAGTACTCGTTTTTGATGCCTTCTTATGGGGGTCACGTCGTTTTACTTTAGAAGATATGCCATCACGATTGATCGAATTACTGGGCGGCAAGCAAGAATATGAAACGCTTGCAGTAATGCATGAATCTATGGCGCTATCAAAGTATTTATCGCTATTTGGCGCAACCCTTGCAGGATTACTTAACTTTGATGACCGCGTTGCTTTCACGATTGCAAATTCTTTGCCAGAGATGACCAAATCTATTTCAGTTATTGGCTTATCTGGTGGCGGAGCTAGGGCGCTACTTCTCCATGCTACCCAACCTGAATTAAAGGCAACGGTATCTGTTGGCGCAATGGCAACATATGAATCAATGCTTGGCGAACATGTAGCGCCGCATTCTTGGATGTTCTTCCCGCATGGGTTAGCCGAAAAACTAGATTGGCCTGGAATGGCAATACTGGGCGATCCAACACCTTTATATATTCAATACTGCGAAAACGATCAATTATTTACGGTAGATGGAATGCGCACAGCAGATTCATTAATTAGCAGGTATTACAGTGAAAGTAATATTGAGTACCGTGGCGATTTCTTCCAAGTCAAACATTCATTTACAGTTGAGATGCAAGAGTTAGCTTTTGATTGGTTGGAGCAACATGCATAAAGATCGCTTTCTAGGAAGCGAAAATCTTGAACTTGCACGCGAGATTTACAGCGTTATGTCTTCGCATCCAATTCTTGCTCCACATGGCCATGTAGAGCCTGACCTGCTTTTAAAAAACGAACCATTTGCAAATCCGGTTGATCTCTTAATTACTCCTGATCACTACATCACACGCATGTTAATGAGCCAAGGGGTAACGTATGAAGAACTCTCTATCCCAAGAGCTGATGGGACGCGTTCTAGCGTAGAGCCACGAGCAGTGTGGAAAATTTTTGCCAATAATTGGCGCGCTTTTAGATCAACTCCCTCACGTATCTGGTTTCAGGAGAGTCTGGAAACTATCTTTGATATATCTGAAAATTTCACTCCAGAACGAGCTGATTTCATATTTGACCAAATTGCTGAAAAACTTTCATCACCCGAATTCTTACCACGCAATCTTTTTAAGAAATTTAACATTGAACTTCTTGCCACCACAGATTCACCCTCTGATTCATTGGCCGCACACAGCGCATTGTCCAAAATCAATTTAGGTGGTCGAGTTATTCCAACATTTAGACCTGATGGGGTAAGTGATCCAGAAAGATCTGATTGGAGAGCATCAATCAGCGCTTTGGCAACTTCTAGCGGTATCGACTGCCAGACTTTTGCTGGGCTTATGTCAGCCCTTCGTAACCGCAGAGCGTTTTTTAAATCTCATGGTGCCACGGCAACTGACCATGGACTTGCATCTGCGCAAACTTTGGAACTTAGCGATAGTGAGAAAGAAAATCTTTATTCTCGAATTCGGAAAGGACCGATTTCGAAAACTGATGCCCAAATTTTCAGAGCCGTAATGACTTTTGAGCATGGGATTATGGGCGCTGAAGACGGCTTGGTAATGCAACTACACCCGGGTTCTTGTCGAAATTATTCTGTCGAAATTAACGCTAAATATGGTCGCGATAAAGGTTTTGATATTCCACAAGAGGTTCATTATGTGCACGAATTGCATGCATTGCTCAATAAAGTTGGGCACAACCCTAACTTTCGTATGGTTCTCTTTACTCTTGATGAAAGTTCTTTTTCTCGTGAAATTGCACCTCTTGCAGGTGCATTTCCATCAGTACGTATCGGACCGCCTTGGTGGTTCTTAGATTCTTTGAAAGCAACACAACGTTGGCGCGATGCTGTAACGGAAACCGCAGGTTTCTATAACACAGTTGGATTCATCGATGACACTCGGGCCTTTTGTTCAATACCTGTGCGCCATGATGTTGCGCGTAGATTTGATGCGGGGTATTTGGCCAGAGAAGTTGCACAGCATCAGATTTCAAAGAGCGATGCAATTGAATTAGCTAGTGACCTTGCCTATAACTTAAGCAAGGAGTTCTTTAAGCTCTAATGCCAAATATCAATGCAAGCACATATTTAGATTTTCCAAGTGCATCTCCACCAACCTATGATTTAAAAAGCGTTAAAATTGGTGTTATTCATATGGGTTTAGGTGCTTTCCATCGTGCGCATCAGGCGGTCTATTTTGAAAAATTATTGCGTTTGGGCAATCTGGGCTATGGAATTGCTAGCGTTTCACAGCGCAGCGAAAAAGAAGCGACAACACTTTCTGCGCAAGATTGTCTATATACCGTCGACCTGCGCGATGGTGAGACACATAGACCGCTAATTGTGGGTGCTATACGCAAGGCATATTTCTACCCTTCGCACCGAGATGAGTTGTTAGAAATTGCATCTAGCACGGATCTAAAAGTTATAACACTTACCGTAACTGAAAAGGCTTATCGCGTTGACGAAATCGTGCCAAAAAGGATTATTGAATTACTCGAAGCCAGATTTAGAAATGGGCGCGAAGGAATAGCGATCATCTCTTGCGATAACTTGTCAAGTAATGGAGATGTGGTTCGTTCTATTCTGATTGAAACAGCGCGAAACAGCAGCTCTGATTTTTTAGCTTGGCTTAGTGATAAATGTCGCTTTCCGAATTCGACTGTGGATCGCATCGTTCCAGCGATTACAGCGAAATCTATCGCCGGTTATGCAGATTTATACGAGTACACCGATCGATCTTTGATTTCAACTGAGCCTTTCATTCGGTGGGTGATAGAGAATGATCCACTGGCAACCGATTTAAGTAGCGTCGGGGTTGAATTTGTTAGCGACGTTAAGCCATATGAAAAAATGAAAATTCGTTTATTTAATGGGGCGCATTCAGCCCTTGCATATTTCGGTCAAATTTCTGGCTTTGAATTTGTTGCAGATGCAATAGCCGAGCCTCGAATCAGGGATTTTATCCGCGACCTGCAAGAATTAGAATTGGCCAAATCTTTTGATGCACCGCAAGGAATTGATTTGCACGAATATAGTCAGAGCGCTCGAAATCGTATTGCCAACATCGCTTTGCGCCACCGAAGCGCTCAAATTGCAATGGATGGCTCGCAAAAATTGCCGCAACGACTTTTCGCCTCTGCCCACGACCTGCACCAAAACGGATTGCCTTCTCAGAGAATTTCATTTGTGATTGCGGCGTGGATACATTTTCTTGCAATCAGCACCGAGCTCAATGATCCACTTGCAGATGAATTACAAAAGTGGGCAATAGAAAAAGATCCATTTTCAGCGGTTAGCGGGGTATTAACAATTCAAAGTTTTGCTACGCATCTACCCCAAGCACTATTTCCTGAAATTACCCATTGGTTAGAACAATTACGGGTCAATCCCTTGTTAGACGTTATAGGTAGCGTTGGAGTAAAGTTCTAACCATGAAGCCAATTGTTCAAGTTTCTCTGGATTTAACTGATATCAATGAAGCCCTCGAGATGGCGCACATGGCAATGCGTGCTGGTGTTGATTGGATTGAAGCCGGAACCCCACTGATTTTGGCCGAAGGTTTACATGGCGTACGAATTTTGCGCCGCGAGTTTCCAAACGTTCCAATAGTTGCTGATTTAAAAACAATGGATGGTGGATATTTAGAAGCCGAGATGATGGCTAAAGCCGGAGCAACCCATGTTGTAGTTATGGCTCGGGCGCACCCAGAAACAATTAAATGTGTAGTTGCAGCCGGCCGTGATTACGGGATAAAAGTTATGGGCGATAATTTAGGTTGCGAAGATATGGTGGCCGCTGCCAGAGATTTAGAATTATTAGGTTGTGATATGGTCATTCACCATATTGGTTTTGATGAACGCAGAGGAATTGCTGCGGCAGGTCATCGCATGCCAAGCCCGCTTGATCAATTAAAGGCCGTTGTGGACGCAGTATCGGTACCAGTTCAAGCAGTTGGCGGTTTATCACTCGAACAAGCAATCGCGTGTCCTTCTTATGGCGCGCCACTTGTAGTTATAGGCGCACCTCTTGCCATTGATGCCGATTCATTTAGCGCAGGTGCTGGAAATGTTGAAGAGGTTTTGCGCAAAATATGTGAACAGGTGCATGCCTACGGCGACGTTCCAGTTAAGGGTGAAAAATGAGTTCGTTGGGCGTAGTTAATTTTTCATCTGAATCCGGAAGTGTTGAACTTCGCCAAATCCAAAGACCGATTCCCGGTGATGATGATGTTTTAATGCAAGTTGAAGCAGTTAGCGTTTGTGGCAGCGACTTGCACCAATGGCACGGAACTAACTCTTGGCCAGTAAATTATCCGGTCGTTCTAGGACACGAATTTTGCGGAATCGTTGTAGAACTTGGAAGCAGCGTTACCAACTGGAATATCGGCGACCGAGTTGTCAGTGAAACCGCTGCGGTAATTGATATCCACTCGCCTATGTCTCGGCAAGGTTTATATAACTTAGATCCTTCACGAAAAGGTTTTGGTTATG
>Ga0209284_10000873_pt1 | contig 48604 bp, 35 predicted proteins | sample FRY03_FD_187211 | JGI IMG/M metagenome (GOLD analysis project Ga0209284, IMG submission 187211) | Freshwater microbial communities from Lake Fryxell liftoff mats and glacier meltwater in Antarctica - FRY-03 (SPAdes) (version 2) | ecosystem: Environmental > Aquatic > Freshwater > Ice > Glacier...
GTCTTGTGTTGGGCGCGAGCACCTTCGTCCTGTTAACGTTCGGAGGTCATCAGCAAATAAGTGGCTCAACCGACACTGACGAGAAGTCCGATGGAAGCTCGAAGTCGAGTGATACGGCGAGTCCGAAGACGTCCGTTCGAATCAAAGAAGCCATCGCCCATGTGGCAAAGTGTGAATTGACACTTGCGAAAGCAACGACAGCGAAGGTATTGAAAGTCTGCGAACATCCCTTGTTGTCATTTGGCGATCCGGCTCGTGACAACGAAGCCGGAACCTTATGGGCCTGGAGCGATGGAGGGCGGCCGATCGCGATGATGGAGTTGTTCCGACGGAGTGATACGGACACAGTTTGGATCAGCGCATGGACACTTACGTCCACTGAACTCGTATCCATGACGTTAGATTCCCGTCCGGAATGGACTCCTGCGAAAAGCGATTTCGCGCTCCAGGATTTTTCTGATAGTGCTACGGTCAGTGATCGTCCGCTAATTCGGCTGCGCCAAATGAAGGACATGGTTCGACGATTCGAATCACATGAATTCTGGGATCCGGGCAATTCTCGCTTTGAGTTGCGATGTCTTGAAACTCCTGTGCTGCGATATTCTGACGAAAAGAAAGGCATCATTGACGGATGCGTTTTCGCTTTTGCTCATGGAACGAATCCGGAAATTCTGCTTTTTGCGGAAGCTCATGGCACGTCCCCCGAAATGGCCAAATGGCAGTTCGCCGCATTCCGCCTCGGAAGCGCGGAAATGCATCTGGAAGTTGCCGGAAAAACATTGTGGTCACGCGACCGAGCCCCCGGCTGGGCTGACGAAACGGTGGAGGCTTAGGCGGGCTGGGTGGAATGTTTTGATATAAAAATGGTCGCGTCCATTCGGTAGAATTGGGGGTATCTAAATCTCAATCTGCGAAGGAACGCGACCACCATGCCATTATGGAACCTAAACACCAAAAACAAAAGCCGAAATTTTTCGAATACAAGATCTGCGAGGCGGCGGCGGTTGAAGCGACTTCAGAAACGTGCTGACATGTTGAAGTCCGGGATTGATGAGCTGCAACGACAATTCCTGGAACTCAAAAAATGCCTCAGTGACACGAGCTGCGAACTCGAAAATGCAAAAGCAGAATGCACTTTTCGGTCCTCGATAGAACAACCCGACAGCGTCCCACTGATCGACCGAGAGAGACCGATGCCCGGTTTCAAATTCAACCTCACGATGATTGCTGCCGCGATTGAATTAGGCAAACGCGTTGGGTACCGAGCGGCTGCGGACGCATTGCAAATTGTCTTTGACATGCTGAAAATTGAAGTGAAAGTTCCGTCCCATGACGCGATCGAACAATGGACGCTCAGGCTCGGCGTGGCCAGCTTGAATGATACTTTCAAGAAGGGGGAGCGGTTCTTATGGATGGCGGATCACTCCAGTCAAATCGGCAAAGAACGCCTGCTGTTGATCGTTGGTGTTGCTTTGGATGACCTACCACCACCGGGCCAGACGTTGACTTTCGATAAGCTCAAAGTGCTGGCCATGGTGCCCGGTCAGTCGTGGAAGAAAGAGGACGTCGAGCGAGAGTATCTTAAGCTTGCTGAGCAAATCGGAGCGCCGGTGTACCTTCTCTGTGATGGAGCTGCTGAGCTCCGCGAACCTGCTGAGAAGCTGGAGAACGACGGAAAAAAGACGATTGTTTTGGGGGATCTGAAGCATCGTGCGGCGAATGTTTTAGAAAAAGAAATCGGCCGCGGTGGACGCTTTCAAGCCTTCGTTTCGGAAGTTGGGCTGACTCGCAATCGCGTCCAACAAACCGAGCTGGATCAATTCTCTCCGCCGACACTTCGTTCTAAAAGCCGGTTCATGAATCCTGGACCGCTTTTCAATTGGGCTACGATGGTGCTTTATCATCTCGACAATCCGGCAAGCGAGTCGCGGCAAGGGATCAGCGCCGAGCGCATGGAACAGAAGCTGGGCTGGCTCCGCGAGTACGCCAACGATTTGGCTCTCTGGAATCAGTGCCAGGAAGTGATCGACCGTTCATTGTCAGTGATCAATGTCCATGGATTGGATGCTCAGACGGAACAGTTAGTTGAGCGTTCCCTGAGTGAACACAATCCAAATTGGAGGCAGGAAGATTGTTCGGCAACTCGAATCGCCGAGCAGTTACTTGACTGGATTAAGCAATCGTTCGGCAAGCTCAAACCTGGTGAGCGAGCTTGGCTGTCAACGGAGATCATTGAATCCCTTTTTGGCAAATTCAAACAGATAGAACGTCAGCACAGCAAAGGCGGGTTCACACGATTGATTGCAGCCATTCCGACGCTCTGCATGCAGGCGACTCGCGAAACTATCCGGCGTGCCTTTAGCGCAGTAAGTTCCAAGGCGACGCAAAAGTGGATTAAAGATAGTCTCGGTAAGACACTAACGGCACGCCGCAACGCAGCCTACAAAGACTCGAGGCCAAAAAAATGCGACCATGTACTTTCAGCTGCTTAACACCGTTTCGTCAGGCCAGCCCCCGGCCGCACAGGCACGCCAAACGAACATTACTGGGTGCAGGTCGCCAGTCGTGAATCATCTGAGGCAAAACAGTGACTATTTTACGTGCACGAAGTGATTTCGACCTGCAGTGAGTGACAATCCTAAAGGCGACAAGAACTGTTTCTTGCGGAGTGAAGTATTGTAATGAGACAGAAATTGGGCGTGTTTTGAGCTTCTCTTCGGCGGAACCCTCTCTGTACTTTGAGCGCTAACGCCGCTCGATTTTGCGAGCTTGCCGATGCACCGCCCAACTGTCATTTGATGTGAGCATCACGGAATGAAAAGTAGTAACCCCACGTCGAAACCTTAGATGGGCTCTGCTCCGGTTCTTCCCAGACGGAGTTTCCGTCAAACAGCAGGAACACTTTGTCCGCTGTCATGTGGACTCCTCGAAACACCCAGCGTTCTCCGGAATCCGTCTTTTCCGTCTGCAGGACGAGCAACACCGAAGGATTTGTACCGCTCGCCATGCCATAGACCGCTCCGTAGGAAATCCCTTTCTTTTCGGACTTAAATTCCATCAATGGACGAGGCATCAATCGCAGCTCGTTTTCTCCACCCCGCGACGTAAACTTGCGACTGATTTGTCGAGCAGACAAGGCCAGCGCTGTTGGATTCGTTTTCACTTCGGGATTTCCAGGGACCGGCTGAAGCGCCACAGGATCTACAGTGACGGTCTGAGTCCGGACGCTGGGCCAGCCACATTTGACCTTCTGCGAGCTGCCGTTCGAAAAACACCAGGTCCATTTGTCATTGGACCCCTGATGCACGTTCACTTCAATCTTCTGAAACATTGCCGGGACGTCTTCGTCCATCCACGTCCACAACTCGGAAGCCCCGATATCTCGCGCAGGATCGCCGTAACGCAGCAGCGGTTCTTCGCGCACCTTGAACGGAGCAGACTCGTCTTCCGGCTTCTCGGCGAATTCGAAAACACACTGCTCAGCCATTTTCTTAATGTGAATCCGGGCCGAACTTTCCTCCTCGTCATCGCGCTTTGCGGCTGCTCCGTCAACTTCCTTGTTTGCCTTGGCGGTATCGGATTTTTGCGGCCTGACCTTTTCATCATTCGCGATGCTGCGAAGATTTCCGACGACGAAAGCCATCAACAGAATCAACCCAACTAACCAACGAAGCTCATGTCGTTGCCTGCTCATTTTGGGCTCTTTCGTTCAACAACGAATAGTTTCGCCGATTTCGATCAACCCAGATTCACTCAGTCTGAGAACTTGTGGCTCTCAAGTGCTTTCAGCCACATCGCCTAAACATAGACATTATGTCGATAGTTGTCGAGCGATTGCCTGACTGGCGATTTTCCCATGTGGGACGATTGTGAGCATGTCCGATAGCGTAGCGGGGACTTTTCGCTAAAACTAATCGCTCCTGACAGATGCGGAATTTGGATTCGAGCAGCCGCAGACGATTTCGGGAGCGAATCGCTTGAACGCACTGCGAAGATCGTCCATAAAGAATTCTTACTTTGAGATTGCCTCATGACGAACGAAGTGTCCTCAGTGTTGCCTGGTATGGTGATGTGTGCAAAGCAGCATACGGCCACGGTGGAAGCCGTTCGTGAGCTGGCTCATGACACGTGGGCTGTGCGGCTTTATGCTCCGGAACTGGCGGTGTCCATCACGCCTGGTCAGTTTTTTATGATCCGACCGGCGACTGGCAGTGATCCGCTGCTTGGTCGGCCCTTTGCATTGTTTGACGTAATTCTTGATCCAGCCGGGCAGCCGACGAGTGTGGAATTCGGATTCGTCAAAGTCGGAAAAATGACGACTCTGATGAGTCATTGGGGGCACGGAGATTTTGTCAGTGTCTGGGGGCCGCTCGGCAACGGCTTTCCTGTTCCCGACTGTCAGCATCTCATCTGTGTTGCCGGTGGGATTGGCCAGACGCCTTTTCTGGGCGTCGCTAAAGAAGCTCTGGGTCTGGCAAATTACGGCAATCCGGCACGGCAAGTTGTGCGGCGTCCGGAAACGGTCTCGCTGTGCTACGGCGTGCGATCGAAGAATTATCTGGCGGGGGTTGAGGAATTCACAATCCCTGGTCTCGACCTGCAGATTGCCACGGATGATGGCTCATTCGGACATCATGGCTATGTGACTCAGCTGCTGAAGAACAAGCTGGCACAGAATCGTGACGGAGTTCACATTTACTGCTGCGGCCCGGAGCCGATGATGAAAGCCGTGGCCGAAATCTGTCAGCAGGCGGCTGTCCCCTGCTGGCTGTCGCTGGAAACTCCGATGGCCTGTGGATTTGGCGCCTGCTTCAGCTGCGTCGCAAAAGTCGTTGAGCCCGATGGCACCTGGGATTACCGTCGCACGTGCGTCGAAGGTCCGGTCTTTAAAGCCGAGCAGCTGGTTCTGTAAGTCCGGATGTTGGAAGGGCTGCGCTAGCCATGGGGTTTATGCGGTAGAGACTTCGCGTCGACGCTTCGCGAGGCCAACAACTATCCGCGCATGAAAATGGGCACCGGCATGATACCGGTGCCGCGAGGGGACGCATCAAATTCTGGAACAGAAAGGAGAGAGAGGAGAGGAGAGAGGGGGAGAGGATCGGAAAGTGCCTTCCGGCAGAAGGCACTGTGTCTTGGCAGAAGTCCGCCACGGTCTATTTCTCTGGTCGAGAATCTGACATCGAAATCGTGGGCTTGCTGAGTTTGCTGTCGAGAGAAATATTGCTTTCGCTGGTCTTGCGTGAGGCACGCCAGCCTGATGAACGAGTTGACGCAGGTTTTGAGGCCGCGGTTTCCGTGGACGTTTGTTTTCGATAAACGGCCGGGATCACGATGTTGTCAGACTTCTCAGAACCGCGGCGGGTTTCTGATGGGAATGCAGGTTCTTCCTCGTTAAGAGGAGCAGATCGCTGGAGTGAAGATCCCCTGATCGTGGCATCATCCGTCGCACTGCGTTTGAATGTCTTGCTGGTATCTTCATCATCTGCCTTGAAGGCTGAACGGTCGGAACCAGAACCAATCGAGTCTGGCTGAGGAGCGAGAGCGGATCTAGTAGCGGTGCTGTCGATGATTGGATAACCGTACGCCATCTGGCTTCCACCGAAGTATGGATTGCCATACGCCATTTGAGTCCCGCCGATAAACGGTGAACCGTAGGCCAAGGATGTTCCGATGGGGACAGTTCGATAGGCAGTCTGCGGCCGCATGACCGTGACTTCTTCCTTTTTCATCACCAGCTTTTGGACAGGAACTCGTTCCATCCTGCGTTCCGCAACCATTTCAGTTTCCTGAACAGCCACCTGGCGAGTTCCCTGGATCGCGACCTGGCGAGTTTGCGGGACACTGCATGTCACCATGTTGGGAACATACTGGCGGGAAGTCGTGTAGTTGGGTGTGAACGCGTTTCGCATCGAATAGCCGGTGCGATTCATCCAGCCGATCACGCCTGGTCGAGGATCCACCTGGCACGGAGCACACTTGGAAATCGGATGGTAGTTGGTGGTCCAGCGTCCCATGTCCTTGTTCACTGTGCGGTACTCGGTGACGCTCTGATACGACACGGTCGGCACTTCCACTGTGCGGGTTCTGGAAACCGGCTTCATGTAGGTGACTTCGCGCTCTACATAAGCGGTTTCGTAAGTCGGTACTTCAACCGTTTGCTTCTCACGAGTGTAGGTCGTCACAGGGACGGTCTGATAACACGTCGCCTGAACCGGCTGGATGGGCGTGCATTGTGCGATTGGCTGAGCAGCGATAGCTCCACAGCTTCCACAACCATCATAGTACTGAGCCTGAGCGGCTGTGGCTTGCAGCGAAACAACGAGCGCTCCGAGAGCGGCAGCAAAAGTAAATCTTCTGGACAGCATGTGCTTCTTCCCTGAAGAAAGGGTCACAAACGCGCAGCCAGTTTCACCAAAAACTGATGCGGGCGGGTGAGCGGAGATCCGGTTTTCAGTTGAAGGTCAGACAAATTTCAGTGCGGCTGAAGTTTGTAAACCCTGTTCCAAAAACCATTGAGATGAGACGGGAGGTCAGCCCAACCCCTGCAGGACGCAGAGATTTTTCTGACCGACGGAGAACAGCAGAAAGTGGAAAGGAGATGCAGGCGTTTGGCCGAATCTGCCGAGGAACGCGTTGCGTCGGGCAGAGATTTATCTCAATGGAAAAATTGGGTCAATAGCGGTTAAAGTTTTGATGGCGATTCTTCGAGGCTCCTGATCGCCGTTTACGTTTTTGCCCGCTTTTTGAGCCGTCGACTGGCAGGATTTGCAGCAAAAAATAATTGTCGGCAGTTTTTGCCGAAGTCATGGGCAAATTTTTTTGTTGCGGCGACCGTCAACTGGCAAAGAACGTCTTTTATTTCTTGCCCAGAGCCCTCTGTTGCCGGAAAAACTCCTGCAGGATCGCCTTACAGTCTTCTGCCATGACGCCTCCCATCACCGCCGCCTGATGATTCAGACGAATATCGGAGGTCAGACTGAAGAGAGTGTGGCAGGCTCCGGCCTTAGGATCGGTCGCTCCGTATATCACTCGCGGAATACGAGCCTGCACGATGGCCCCGGCGCACATAGGGCAGGGCTCCAGCGTGACATACAGCGTGCAGTCCAGCAGACGCCATGACTGCAGAACCTCAGCCGCCTGCGTGATGGCAATCATTTCTGCATGCGCCGTGGGATCATTCAGCATCTCTCGCTGATTGCAGGCTTCAGCGATGACTCGTTCCTGATAAACAATCACGGCTCCAACCGGAACCTCGCCCTGATCGAATGCGGCCACTGCCTGGTCGAGTGCCTTCTTCATCCAGTAGTCATGCGGCGCGAGTGGATTGATCGAGGAAAGTTCGGACAACGGAGCTGATCCTGCTGAGTCTTGTGAAGGCGGCTTCGGTGAGATTGGTGAAGCTCAGGGAAGGATAGACGGACGACAGCTGCCGTCAATCGATGGCACAGAGTCGATGATTGCGCAGAGGCTGCGACTCAAAGGCCGTAAACTCTTTGGCTTAGTCTCGTTCGATCAATATTTGTCGCCTTTCGCTCCGCGAAAGGCAACTATAGGACACTTATTGATGGAGCGTTCCTAAAGCATGGCGGCGGCCTGAAGCACGCAGGTCTCCACGATCAGGTCATGAGTTGGCGAAAAATCAGACTCCTTTTCTCCGCGGATAATCTTCGCCATATCGGCCGCGTCGTCGACGTAACGTACATATTTGGGGAACGAGAGCATTTGCGAGCCCTGACGATAGTCTTCATGGGCCGCAGCAAGGGTGATCTGAGCCGAGGGGTTGTCGAGCGGCTGGATGTGAAATGTTCCTTCAGTGCCGCAGACCACCAGATGCCGCCGTTCTCCGCCGTCCACTTCGACGGCACTGGACTTCACCGTGGCTGTGGCACGTTCATACTCAAAGACAGCCAGCATGTTGTCAACGAGCGAATCACTGCCGTTAACCTGGCGTGGAAACGGAGTGACTTTTGATGGCTGGCCGAGAACTCCGATGACAAGGTCAATGACGTGGCAGCCCAGTTCAAACATGATGCCGCCAGGAAACTCAGCAAGTTCCTGACGACTGGCCGAATCGACCACTTTGCTCATCACGGTATGGACTTCGAACACGTCGCCCAGCCAGCCTCGTTTCAGGAATTCCCGCAGCAGCACCACGCCTGGGTTGTAGCGGTACATATAGCCCATCTGCAGCAAGAGGTTTTGCCTTGTGGTCGCTTCCAGGATACGAGCGAACTGCGGCAAGGAATCGCCGGCGGGCTTATCAACGTGGACGTGCTTCCCAGCAGCGACGCAGGCTTCAGCAACGTTCAACAGGTTCCGCACCTTTGTTTCCACAAGCACTGCCTGAAGGCCAGGCACGTTGAGCAATTGTTCCTGAGTCATCCATGGCAGGTTACGATAGGGCGGTTGAGACTCAGCTTTTCTGCGCAGCTCTTCGTCAGGTTCGACAAGGCCCACAACTTCGTAGTCCGGCGAATTGCGATACACAGACAGCTTGCTGGCATGCGCATGGCCGACGCCGATCTGGCCAATTTTGATTCGCGGTTTGTTGGCTATGAAACCGGCGCTGACGGGCACAGCGTTTCCCAGCAAGGACAGAAGCGTGGCGCTGCCGAATGATTTTGTGAACTCGCGACGAGAACGACGCATGGACTTTCCTCTCACGGATGCTTCTGCAACACATCTGGCGACGGCTGGCGGTGAGGAGACAAAAGCCGCCGCAATTCCGACAGCGGCCGCAACGAAAAGCGGCGCACATCAAGCCCCCTCATCCGGCCTGACGGCCACCTTCTCCCCCGATCTCGGGGGAGAAGGACACTATTTGACGCTGCAGGTTATTGTTCCAAAAACGTTCGTACAACTGACACATTCAACATGGCGATCTCCCACTACAAGTTTCGGATCGCATCGCTCCATACGCCGCGATAAAAGATGTCCATAATCACGGCATGCTGTTCTTCGGCCGAACGACCCAGGAAGTGATTGGTGAACATCGTGCCGTAAACCAGGTTCCCAACGAAGTCCAGGATCTGATCGACTTTCAGATCCGATCGAATGCTGCCATCGTCCAGCAGACCGGCCCAAACCCCGCGCCAATGATCGCGACTCTCCTCGCGATAAGTGAAATACGTAGGCTTCTGGCGATTCGGGAAGAAGGCTCGTTCTTGAATCAGCAACTCAACCTGCTCGGGATGCTGTTCAAAGAACAACAGATACGCGCGGATCGCCGCCGAAATCTTTTCAAAGGGCTCTGTCTGCGTTCTACCCGCTGCCTGCACCGTGGTCTGGAGTTCCCGCATTCCCTGGTCTACGCATGCACAGAACAGCTCTTCCTTGCTGCGGAAATACAGGTACAGCGTTCCTTTTGCGACACCGTTCTGGCTGGCGACCGTTTTTATTCCGTGTGCATTTGTGTCCGGAATTGTGGGGCAGTTCTTTCGGCAATTCGCCTTAACCATTGCGATTTCCACCGTCATCTCGACCATCAATTCGTTGACGCTCAGCCCGGCTCTGGCCGCTTTGCTGCTGCGTCCGAAGCATGGTAAAAAAAAGACTGGCTGACCTGGCTGCTGGACCTGTTGTTTGGCTGGTTCTTTCGCTTGTTCAATTTAGGAATGAATAAATCGATCGACGGTTATGCGTTTGCAACTTCGCGACTTCTGCGAGTTCCCGCGCTGGTGCTTGTGGTCTATGCCGGGCTGCTGGGGCTGACATACTTTGGTTTCAATTCACTGCCTTGAGGATTCATTCCGTCGCAGGATAAGGGCTATCTGGTCTGCAGCGTGCAGTTACCGGATGCCACATCCGCTGAACGTACGCTGGACACACTAACACGAGTGGAAAGTCTGACGCTGGGCACACCTGGTGTCCGCAGTATTAACTCGATTGCCGGCAACTCGTTCCAGCTGGGCGCGCGAGCGTCCAATTTCTGTTCGATGTTTATCATTCTCGAAGAGTTTGATAAGCGTCATTCGCCCGAAACCACCGCGGCCTACATTCAGGAGACGCTGCTCAAAAAGTACGCCAAAAATATTCCTGAAGCAACGGTCACGATTTCGCCACCGCCTGCTGTTTCCGGACTGGGCCGAGCCGGTGGGATCAAGCTGAAGGTTCGAAATCGCGACGGTCGGATGGTGCCACTGGGAGCGGTTGCGAATGTCAATACGATCGGCGGACCGCTGATGGTGACTCGCTACAACATGTATCCGGCCGCAGCGATCACGGCCAATATTTCTCCCGGCGTGAGCAGCGGGGAAGGGATTCAGACGCTTGAAGACGTCGCTCTGCGGGAACTGCCTGGAACGATGGCGGCCGAATGGACAGAGCTGGCGTACCTGGAAAGAACCGCCGGCAGCGTGCCACTTTCCGGCTTCATGAACGTAAAGCCGGTGACAGGCCCGTTGATGATCATTCGTCACAATTTGTATCAGGCGGCATTCGTCAATGCGGATGCAGCGCCAGGCGCAAGTTCGGGAGAAGCCATTCAGGCGTTGAAAGATGTGGCCGATCGCAATCTGGGTGTTTCCATGCGAGCGGAATATACGGCGCTGGCGTTTTTGCAGCAGCTGGCCGGCAACACCGCGATGTATGCCTTCCTGCTGGTGGTTGTGCTGGTTTTCCTCGTGCTGGCGGCTCAGTATGAAAGCTGGGCGTTGCCGCTAGCCGTGATTCTGGTGGTCCCGATGTGTCTGCTGTGTTCGGTCGTGGGAGTCATCATGGCCGGGATGGACATCAACATCTTCACTCAGATCGGATTTGTGGTTCTGGTGGGTTTGGCGTGTAAGAACGCAATTCTGATTGTGGAGTACGCTCGGGCGAGGAATCAGGAAGGTGTCAGCGTCTATGAGGCAACTCTGGACGCCTGCCGCCTGCGCCTGCGACCGATCATCATGACGTCCTTTGCGTTCATCTTTGGCGTCGTTCCGCTGGTGCTGGGAGAAGGCGCCGGAGCGGATATGCGAAGGACTCTGGGAACAGCGGTCTTCGCCGGGATGCTGGGTGTCACTCTGTTCGGCATTCTGCTCGCCGGTCTTCTTTTACGTGATCCAACGCTTCGCCAACTGGCGAACTGCCAGGATTCAGAAGGCGTTATAGGCGACGTCGTTGTGAACCCCTGACGCAAGGTCAAGGGCGGATCAGGTTGTTGCTGGGAAGCTCGTGTCTCGTCGTTCCAAACGCCCCCGAGTTCATCTTGGGGGTTCATACCGACTTTGCACCAGAGCGTTTCTTCACCGCGCAAAAAGAACTATTGATGGCAAGCAAGCTATCCATGTGCTAAAGCGTCTGTAACCAATACGATTCTTTTCACGGGTTTGTTTGGCTCGTGCGCGGTGCATTTCCATCATTCGTTCTTTGTTGTGGAGCAAACAACGACAATGTGCAGAGAGGGAACAGCGACATTGGTTCTTCAGTGGTTGATCAGGAACGTGGCGACGTGGCTGAGGAATGAACGGATTACGGTTGTGACCTGCGGCGAGAAGTGGCACTGTTCAAGGGCGTTGCCCATCAGTTGGACCCAGCGATCACGTGCCGTTTGGTTGATGGTAAACGGAGCATGGCGAGCTCGCAGCATCGGATGGCCTCGATGCTGCAGGTAGTCCTGCGGACCGCCGAAGCGAAAGATCAGAAACAGTCTCAGCCGTTCCTCTGCGCCCTGAAGATCGTGCGGCGGATACATCGGGCCGAGCACATCGTCCTGTGGGATCTGCTGATAAAATGCTTGTACAAGCCGTGTGATGCCGTCTGAACCGATGGCTTCATAAATCTGGCCTTCGGTCAGAGGAATCTCGTTGAATGCGGAGTCTGTCATGTCTCTTGAAAAACCGGGCCAGTAAGAAATTGTCTTTGAATGCGTTACCCGAGTGCAATACGCATTGAACGCTGCACTGCAGAATCCACATCACGGAAGGCAGTATTGGACGCTATTTCGTTGCGTCCATTAATCCTCGCAGATAGCCGTAGGCAAACAGACGCCCCAGCATCGTGTAGCCGGGTTCGCCGTCGTCTTCACCGACGAGTTGCGGGACATGATCCGGTCGCATTGGTCCGGTGAAGCCGATCTCGCGGTAGGCACGCATGGCCGCGGCCATGTCCGTCGGGCCGTTGTCATGAAAGGTTTCCGCGAATGATTCGGGCGTTCCCGTCACATCACGGAAATGAACGTATTTGATGTGCGAGCCCAGACGGCGAATCGTGGCCGGGATATCGACGTTCATTGTGGCGAATGAGCCCTGGCAGAAACAGATGGCATTCGAATCACTTGGAGCCAACTTCATGAGTTTTTCAAAGCCTTCGACGTTGTGCATGATGCGAGGCTTTCCGAGCAGATTGGGCAGTGGCGGATCGTCCGGGTGCATCGCCAGCATGACTCCGCATTGTTCAGCGACGGGCAGGAGTTCATTCAGCAGGCGTTCGAGCTGATCCCAGAGTTTTTCGGGTGTCAGTGTGCGGGCCATGGTGTCAAAGTCGGCGTTGGGAGCTTTGTATCCCAGCAGCAACGCTTGTTCGACATCCTTCAAATGAAAGGCCGTAACTTTGGCACCGCCTCGTTCAGGGGCATCGGTGCGAGTCCGGCACCAGTCGGTCCCCGCCATGAAGTTATAACACAGCAGGCGAATGTCGAGTTCGGCCATTTGGCGAATGAGCGTCTTCATCGCTTCGACTTCGGTCCCGTCATCACAGCCAAGCTTGATGTTCTCTATGGGCAGGTAGCCTTCGACGACGGACAGCTGCATTCCAAAAGATGCGATTCGTTCCTGAGCTTTCTTCAGAACAATGGCATCGGGCCCGGGATAACGATGTGTGACGTCGGTGACGCCGCACTGGGCTGCCAGCTGCAGGTTTTCATCCGAGATGGGTGTGAGTACGGTTCCGAGTCGCATAGAAGATTCCAATCATTGGAGAACGATTTACGTAGCTGGCCAGCGCAATGGTGCCCCCCGCCCCCGATTTGTTTGCGGATCTTTTGTGGTGCTAAATGGCCGCGTGGACGCAAACAAATTGGGGAAGAGGTCTGGGGTGAGGGGGCCGTTTTTGAACGCGGCCATCCACGAAGGCCCCCTCATCCGGCCTAACGGCCACCTTCTCCCCCGCAGGGTAGAAGGACATTATTCGACGCGACACGCTATGCTACACAAGCCTTACCTGCGATTGAGAGATCCAACTTGGCTCCGTCCACTTAGGCGAGCCGCTTAATCGACTAGCATTTATTGCCCACATTAAGTCATGTCACCGAACTCGTCCACCTACCATCGCAGCACAATTCCGCTGGAGCAGCGGTGCAGGGCGGATTCCGACTGGAGGACAAGCTGGCCTTCTTCGTCAATTCCGATACATGTGCCGGTGACCGTCTGATCGGCCATTTGAAGAGTGACCGTGCGTCCCGTGAGAATGTTGTGGCGATTGGCTTCTGAAAGTGCCATACGAGGCTGCGCGGAGAGTTGTCCGATTCGGAAATCCAGTCGCTGCAAAATCGAAATCAGGACAGAGGTCAGATCCAGGGAATGACCCTCAAGATCAAACAGCGAGACCGCTCGCTGAGCGACGTCGGTTGGTGCATCGCGAAGTGAATTATTGACGTTGACGCCAATTCCGATCAGGACCGTCTGACGTTCGCCGCGACTGTGCTGTTCGACCAGGATCCCGCAGATTTTTTGTTCGCCCGTGTAAACATCATTGGGCCACTTCAGCAGGAATTCATGATCTGGCGCATGCTCCTGCAGCGCGTCGCGGACCGCTAGTCCGGCCGCAAGCGATGTCATGGGTCTGCGTTCGGACGTTATTGGCAATTCGTCCGCATTGATGACCAGCGTAAAGGTCAGAGCACCGGCGGTTGACCACCAGGCATTTCCCTTGCGGCCGCGTCCGGCGGTTTGTTCTGAAGTCAGAACGAGGGCGGGAGAAACTTCCAGTAACGGCTGCAGCAGTTCAAACGCGGTCGTGCTGGTGGAGGGCAGCGTCGGATGGTACTCGACGTGGCGAACGCTCGTTTCATTGACAATACGGGAGATATCAAAAGGGCAGGGGACAGATCGATTCATGAATGGGACTTTTGTTCGCGCCAGATTCGTGCGGCAGCTCGCCGTGTGACCCAGGCACGGTAGCAGAAAAGCGAGTACAGTGCTGGCCTGGGAAACAGCAATCGCGACCAAACTCCCTTCAATCCCGTATGATGTTCGAACTCGATGTGTTCGTGGACCTCCGTGGTGCTTTCGTTTACGGCGCGAAACGTATGCGTGTGCTTCCATGCCTTCATCGGTCCGGCGATCTGAGTATCGGTAAAGCTGAGAGGCGTGACATTCGAATGCTGGGCTGTCCACGGCACCGGAATCGGCCCCATCCACATCGTGAATTTCCCGATCGACCCGTTCGCCAGCGGATCAAATCGATGAACCTGCATGATCATCAGCGGCGGAGTCAGAGCTTTCAGAATGCCGGTCTGGAAATGAAACGCAGAAACCGCTTCGACAGGTGCGGCAACAGTGAATCGAAAGTCAAAGACAGGCATAAACAGGCTTTTTGCAGGAGTGTCGCACGGAGAGGGAACCAACCTTCGGTTAACCGGAAAGGCTTTGGCAGATTCACTGACTCTGAGGGGAAACGTGGATAACAACGGGTGATGAAAGCAATCTCCGTGAAGGTCGTGCTGCGCGATTCTGAATTTGAGATTTCATAATTGAAATCAACCAAATCCAGCGCCGGCTCAATCCACAAACACAAACTCACTCAAGTTGAACAATAGTCTGCACAACGCGGGCAGGCCGTGCTGAGTGGCGTAGCTGGTCATAGGTGGCAGCTCTTCCTCAGATGGTTCGCGGCCTGTCAGCAGGAAGAAGGCACGCGTCACCTGCAGCTCGACGGTGTTTTCTTCTGACTTCAGACGATCGGCAAAGTGTTTAGCCATCGAAAGGTTGAAGCGATTGTTGAGCAGCGACAGAGCCTGCAGTGCTGTCAGCGTCTCATGGCGGCGGGGAGTGCTCTGAGATGAATCTGCACAGTCGAGTGTCGTCATGAAGGGATCCGGCTGGCTTCGCACGATGAAACGGTAAATACTGCGACGATGCGATCGAACATCCTCCGCATCAAACTTGTTGTATTCGTAGTGCGGCGAATGCTCAGGTTTTTCGAGTTCGAACAGATAGAAACCGGGGCCACCCATTTCCTTGTTAAGTTTTCCACTGACCGCCAGAACAGAATCGCGAATTTCCTCCGCTTCCAGACGTCGCCGGTTCATTCGCCAGAGGAACTGATTGTCAGAATCCACGGTCTCCGCGGCTGCATTCGTCTCGGAACTCTGACGGTACACGGAACTCGTCACAATCAGACGGTGCAGATGCTTGAACGACTGACCATTTTTCAGGAACTCGGCTGCCAGCCAGTCGAGCAATTCTGGATGACTGGGCAGTTGTCCCATGCGGCCGAAGTCGTTGGGGGAATCCACGATGGCTCGTCCAAAATGATACTGCCAGACTCGATTCACGATCGACCGCCACGTAAGCGGATGCTCTGGCTGCGTGACCCATCGGGCAAGTGCCGCGCGACGATCGGCCTCAGTGTGGTCCGGCGACAAACCGAACTGCCACTCGTCCTTTGCTGCCAGAGGAATCGTCCCGGGGGAAACAGGCTCACCCGGCTGAGTTTCGTTGCCTCGGTGGAGCAGCGTGACGACACGGGGAACCCCGTTCGTTGGCTGAAAATTTCCCTGCGGTGCAAAATGGGCGGATGCTGCGTAAACCATTTGACCACTAGGGAGCGATCCTAGTTCCTTCTCTGCATTCGCGATCTGGTCGGTCAGAGCAGTCCGGCGAGCTTTGCGTTCTGCAGTTTCCAGGCGATGAACGATCAGATCACGTTGTCGAGTCAGCTCTGCCAGACGTGCGGCGGCTTCGGGATTCACGGCCGCTGGCCAGATGCCGTCCGTCAGATTAGTTTTCCGCCAGCGGTCCGGAGCTTCAATCGAATCGAGCGAGGATGGAACTCGTCCTGCGGCGATGTTGGTTCCCTTGCCATCCAGAATTTCGACCTCAGCCAAAGCAAAGATGTAATCGTTCTGGCGAACACTTAACTTCGAAGCCGTGACGCGAATGTAGCGTGCAGTCAGAGGTCCGCTGACCGTCACAGGAGCGACACCGGGATTTGGAAAATCGGCAGCCGTTTCGTCTCGCAGAAGATTGGGCGTTGCGTGCGAGTCTGCTGCTGCGGCGCGATCGGTCTCGGTCGCAGCTTCAACGCAGAAGCGAGCGGGAAAACCAAAGCCAGCCCCGATGCCGCCGAATTCGTCGTGACACGGATGAAGCACGATCGACTGGATTTCAGTGTCGATGCCAAGATCGATCTCCACCCATTTTTCAGCATCAGGTGCCGGCATGATTTCACTGTGATAGCCATACTCAGGACGCTTGGGAGCCAGTTCGACCAGCGGCTTCAGCTCAGCGATTTGTTTTTCGAGAGTCGCAAGAGGTTCACCGCCTTCCGTTCGGATGGACTGCTCAATTTCGGACATTTCTTTTCGCGACGTATCACGCAGTGCAGTCAATTCCAGGCGACGGGCTTCCACTTTGGGATCTGCATCATACGGACGTTCAGCGCGGTCGACAGCGGCAAAAATGCTCTGCAGGCTGTAGTAATGCTGCTGCGTGAATGGATCAAACTTGTGATTGTGACAGCGAGCACACTGAATCGTGACACTGCAGAACGTGTTCAGAGTGGCGGTCACCATGTCATCTCGGTCCAGATTGCGAGCCACCTTGCCGTCGATCTTGGATTCGGACACTTCCACATGTCCGATAAAGTCCCATGGTCCGGCGGCGATGAAGCCGAGTCCCAGGATTCCATCTGGCTCACCGGGAAACAGGACATCGCCAGCCAGTTGTTCCTGGACAAAGCGACCATACGGCTTGTCCTCGTTGAACGAGCGGATAACGTAGTCGCGATACGGCCAGGCATTGGGACGCAGCTTGTCCTTGTCATAGCCGCAAGTGTCGGCATAACGCACCACGTCCAGCCAGTGCCGAGCCCAGCGTTCGCCGTACTGCGGTGATTGCAGAAGTCGGTCGACGAGTGACTCGTAGGCATCCGCTGTTGCGTCGTTTTCAAACGCCTCGACTTCTTCCGGGGTCGGAGGCCGGCCGATGAGATCGAAAGTGACCCGTCGAATGAGCGTTCGTCGATCGGCCTCCGGGGACGGCTGGAGTTTTTGGTCACGCAGGGCTTTCAGAACAAACGCATCGACAGGAGTGCGAATCCAGGACGTCGCTTCGGCATCGTCAAATGTGGGCGGCTTCTGTTCGGCAACTGGCTGAAACGACCACCAGTCGAAGTCATCAATCACAGGCTCGGTCAGCGAGAATCCTTCGGGCCATGTGGCCCCGTTTGCAATCCAGTCGCGCAGGACGGCTACTTCTTCCTTCGTCAGCGGCTCGCCATCTTTTGGCATGGAGGGCAGGGTGCCAGGGGACTCCGGAACGAGCAGACTGAGCAGATGGCTCTCTTCAGGTTTGCCGGCTTCCACAAACCCCGATTGCTGCAATTCTTCGGCGGTCTGCAGGGCAAAGTCGCCTTTATGATCTTTAGCGTTGTGGCAATTCAGGCATTTGCGTTCGAGCAGAGGAGCCACTTTTTCACGAAAATGGTCGTCGGCTGCCGCGGCAGGAACCAGCCACAGAATCAGGGCTGGAAACAGAATGCCTGGAAGAGATCGATTGTTCAGAACCCGCATGATCAGTCACTCGGTGGTCGGTGGGAAGGTCATGTCAGACCGGGAGAATGGTCTGGTGGAAATTTTCTGCCGCTGAACAGTGCTTGCAATGTGTTCGCACCATATTCTGCTCGTACACAGTATAGAGAAAGCCGGAACTGATCGCGCAAAGTATTTTGTCACTGTCAGTTCCGTGAAAACCAAGCTATTCTTTCGAAGTTTTCGCTGAATTTTCGTGCGAACAAAGCCAGCGAAGATCAAGGCGAGTCGTGGTCGGTGGTCGGAGATGCCGTACGCCGTCACTGAAGTCTTTGATTGGTTGCTGGAAATCTTAAAGATAAGGAACAGTCTGAAAGGTTCAGGCGAGCGTGTTGTGCGCCTGTCTGTCGCAGACAAAAGAAACTCATGGCGTCTATCGTACTGGCCACGTTGAATGCTCGCTACAGCCACAGCAGTTTTGGACTGCGATATTTGCTGGCCAACATGGGCGACCTGCAGGCTCAGACAGCGTTGCGGGAATTCACGATCAACGACAACACCGTCGACATTCTGGCTGCGATTCTGGAAGAGCAGCCACGGATTGTCGGGCTGGGGGTTTACATCTGGAATGTCGATCAGACGACGCGCCTCATTGCCGATCTGAAGCGAGTGGCTCCGGAGATCGTTGTTGTGATTGGCGGGCCGGAAGTCAGCTACGAAACCGAACAGCAGGCCATCACAGCGCTGGCCGATTACGTGATCACCGGAGAAGCCGATCTGGAATTTCCTGAGTTGTGTCGTGGACTGCTTGCCGGAACTGTGAACAAGTCCAAAATTCTGCATGCTCCTGTGCCAGCCCTGGAGCAGGTTCAGTTGCCCTACGATTTCTACACGGATGAAGACCTTGCGAACCGCGTGTTGTACGTGGAAGCTTCGCGAGGCTGTCCTTTCACGTGTGAGTTCTGTCTTTCGGCACTTGAGATTCCCGTGCGAGCCTTTGCGCTGGAGGCTTTTCTGCAGTCCATGCAGACGCTCCTGGACCGCGGGGCTCGCCAGTTTAAGTTTGTGGACCGCACCTTCAATCTGAATCTCCGCGTCAGCCGTGCCATCCTGGAATTCTTTCTGGACCGCTATGTGCCGGGGCTGTTTCTGCATTTTGAACTGATCCCGGACCGGCTTCCTGAATCTCTTCGCGCCGTCATTCAGCGGTTTCCCGCGGGTTCGCTGCAGTTTGAGATCGGGATTCAAACCTTCAATGATTCAGTCGGTCAGTTGATCAGTCGACCGCAGGACAACGAAAAGCTGGAAGAAAATCTGCGGTACCTGCGCAGCGAAACCGGCGTTCATATTCATACCGACCTGATCGTCGGCCTGCCCGGAGAAACGCTCGACAGTTTCGCTGCCGGGTTTGATCGATTGTATGCGATGCGCCCGCAGGAAATTCAGGTGGGCGTTTTAAAGCGGCTGCGAGGCACTCCGATTGTTCGCCATGACAATGAATGGCAGATGGTTTATAGCCAGAACGCCCCCTATGAAATTCTCAGCAACCGGCTGCTGTCGTTTGAACAGATTCATCGGCTGAAACGATTCGCTCGGTTCTGGGACCTGGTCGGAAACAGCGGTAATTTTCAGACGTCACTGCGACGGATGCTCGATCAGCAGGTTTCGGCGTTTTATGAATTCACGGCCTTCAGTGACTGGTTGTTTGAGAAGGAAAGTCGCCGCCATGGGATTGCGCTTAGCCGATTGTTTGAGCGTGTCTTTGAATATCTGACAGACGTGCGAGGCGACAACGACAAGGCGGAAATTGCTCAGGTCCTGTGGGCCGATTACACACGCGCCGGTCGACGCGATCGGCCCGCGTTTCTTCGTCCGTATGAACTTGCTGAACCGCTCCTGCGAACGGCAGCTCACCGCACAGTGCCCGAGCGACAAAGCCGGCATCAGTGAGGTGAGGAATGTGCGAACTAGACAGAGTCCGGAGGCAGACGATTCGTGGAGACGAGCGCCACAACGGCGGAAAACGGAGGAACTCGCCTGTGGTTATTGTGGTTGGTTTAGCCGTATGATTTCAGCCGACGTTGCATGGGGTGGCGTGGACTTAAGGCGTAGCGGAAGTCGCCAAGACTTTCGGCCCCGCCCCCGCCCTCGATTTTTGAAAGAAAAGCTGAAACGCCTGGCGAGCTTTCGCTACAAGAAAATTCCTTAAGTCCACGCCATTGGACGTTGCATCCGGTGGCGACAGTAATCGCAATTCGTCACTCGGAGAGTGACGTCTACTTTGCCAAAGTGGCAAAATTATTTCGCGATTTGAACACACATTCTGCTGGATCGAGATGCTTACAGTTCTCGGATGCCCATTGTGATTTCATCGTCGATTGCCGGTTCGCAGAATGCGACGCTGACTTCGTAACCGCCGTTGGGATAGGCTTCTTTGGTGGGAATGTACCACGGGCCGCCGTCGCCATAAGCGGCGGTCGCGACAAATCGATCGGCGGCAAATTCCTGAGCCCGCAGCTGATATTCGATAAAGCTTTCGGCCGGAAGATGCAGCAGGGTGATATCGTTAATATGAAGCGAGCTGAGGACGATCGGGACTTTCTTGTCCAGACGCTGAAGCCAGGCCAGTTCATAAGCCGGACGATTTCGGCCGACAACAGCGTTCTGTTTGTTGCTGATTGTTGCCGCCAACTGTTCGGCATTCAGGCTGGTTCGGGCGGGAGGCAGGATTTCCTTGGTCCGCCATTCGGCGGTTTCGACGGGTTGCTTTTTGAGATCCTGTTCGGATGCCACCATGCCGTCGTACACGCGTTGGGTAAGGATCGGGCGCATTTCCTTTGAACCGTCGTTGTATTTTCCCGCGGAGATATTCCCTGCGCAGCCGGTGAAATAAATATGCGTCGTATCCGGTTCATCCTGCTGGCGTTGTTTGCGAGCCAGTCCGGTAAAATCGCTCGTTGCTCGCCCATCACCGTAGTAGCTCATGGGATGCGTGGCATAGTAATGGCATGAGACAACCTTCTGATCACCGTTATAGAACGCCACGGTTTTCAGAAAAGGATCAATCAGGCCTTCCGGCATCGCCCGCAGCTTTGGGTCCGTACAGGAGCTGCCTCGCATGCCGAGGATGCGACCATTTTCGTCCACATATACGCGACGATTGGACGCAACTTCGATGACCTTTGCCTGCCCGTGGGCCACATGAGTCACAGGCACAGCATTGGGCAGTGCTGCCGCGATCGCCTGACGCCCGCGTTCCAGGCAGTCATTGAAAAATGTAACATCCACAATATGCGGCAGATCACCCTCAGCCGCCACGAGAGCTTCTGCGTCGAGGCACGCGAATGGAGCATTGTGCTGATGAACGCAGTGCACGGCGACTCGTTCGGGCGTTGTTCCCGCCGCTTCGGCCATTGCTGTTCGCCAGTTGACATGCGCCTGGTTGAGGATTCCGGTCCAGTCCACCGCACAGATCACGATGGGGGCTCCGGCACCCAGCAGGACGTAGCCGATCGCTTCGAGCGGATCGTCGACGGCTTCGATTGGCTTGATCCATCCGCCGCAGCAGGAGTGTCCCATCGGTGGAGTCACGTCAAATCTGAAGGGAGCAATTTTCAGTGAAGACTGGCTGGAAGCCGCTTCGGTCGGGAGCTCGAACGCTGCCAACCCCAGCGCGGCAGCGCCAACGGCAGATGTCTGTATAAAACGGCGACGACGTAGATTGGCCATGGTCGATTGTCCCTGAGAGTCTGACTCGGTTTGACGCGTGCACGGTGCTCGCATGTAAAAGTTCGTCAATGGTCTCCGTCGATTTGATGCCGTCGGGGGCCGTGGGATGCGGACAAAGCCCGCGTTTGGCGAACGGTGTAAGATCTGGTGTGTGGGGCAACGCGGAAAAAATGTTTTTTGAGGAAACGGGCGGGGTTTGGTAGCCGAAGTCGTGAGACTTCGAAATCGTTTCCTGGCTAATGCCCGAATTCTCACGAATCCGGCTACAAAAATCCTTAACGGCTTTGGGTGTGGGGGAGGCTGCACGAGGTGGGTATGAGGATGGTTCCGGTGCATCGCATCGTGATCTCTGCCGGGCGATGTTGCAAGTGGCGGCGGAAAGTCGAGCCATTCGGAGAGTCACAAATCTGAATCGTTGCTAAACTTCCGGGGACCGGGGACCGGGGATGTGGCGTGACTCCGTCGGAGCTGCTTCAAAACAAGGACGCCTCGGACATAAAAATTTTCGTAAGCCCAGTGGGCGAAGGCTACGGAAGACGACCGTTGATCAGAATCGCGTTTGTAATTCCTACTCTGGATCAGTCCGGGGCTGAGCGGCAGCTGACATTGCTGGCGACCGGGTTGCCACGCGATGAATTTCAGATCAAAGTTATTGCGATGAATCGCGGGGGGCCTTACGCAGACCAGCTCAGAGCGGCCGGGATTGATGTGGAAGTGCTGGGCAAGCGATTTCGCTTTGATCCGCTGACGTATGTTCGACTGCGAACTTCTCTGAAGTCTTTTCGTCCCGATATTGTTCAGTCATTCCTCTTCGCCGCGAACTCGTATGTGCGTTTACCACGAGTCGTACCGACCGGGTGTCGAGTGATTGTTTCTGAACGCTGCGTGGATTCGTGGAAGAGCGGCTGGCAGTTGTCACTGGATCGAAAGCTGGTCTCGCGAATGTCGGCAATGACCGCGAACTCCGAGAGTGTGGCGGAGTTCTATCGCGAGGCTGGCGTGCCAAAAGAACGGATCACCGTCATCCCCAATGCGATGCCGATAGCCGCTTCAGAATACACTCGTGAACAGGCCCTGCAGATCCTCGGGCTGCAGCCGCAACACAGAGTCGTGGGATTTGTCGGCCGGCTCGCTCCGCAGAAACGACTGAAGGACGTGATCTGGGCGTTCCAGTTATTGCGGCAGGTGGTGGACAACGTTCGACTGGTGCTGATCGGGGATGGTCCCGAACGCGACTCGCTGGCTGAGCTGGCCTGCAGTTTTGAGTGTCGTGAGAAGATCGTGTTCGCAGGCCATCGCAAAGATGCGTACTCTTTAATGTCGGCCTTCGATGCGTTCGTCCTGGCCAGCGAATTTGAAGGAATGTCGAACAGCCTGATGGAAGCGATGAGCCTTGGAATTCCCTGCGTTGTGAGTGACATCGCTCCGAATCAGGAACTGGTGACTCACGAGCAAACCGGGCTGGTGTTTCCTTTGGGCAAAGGTCCGGATTTGACAAAGTCTCTGGTGCGTCTGTTGCAGAATCCCGAACTGTCAAAACAATTGGGAGAAGCCGGTCGTCAGCGGATTATGGAACGTCATGGCGTCGATTTGATGGTGCAGAAACACCGAGAACTCTACAGAAAACTGTCCTGACGACGAGCGGCCGGGCGTAAGCCCGATGGAAGTCGATTTGCGATTATAGTAGCCATCACTCTCCGAGTGATGAATGCCAGGGGCCGCGTCTTGCGGCCTGCATCACTCGGAGAGTGATGTCTACTTTGTCAGCATGTAAGCCAGCCAGCCGAAAGCCTCAGAACGAGCAGATAGCGACATTATTTTCAAATCTGAAATGTTTGATTTGAGATTCCTGGTCTGAAATTCGGAGAAACAAGTCCACGTGTGCGGAATCGCAGGAGCAATCTGGTGGCAGCCTTCACAGGCCATCTCTGCAGAGACTCTGCAGCGGATGACGGACAGCATTCGTCATCGAGGCCCCGATGCGGACGGGCACTACTTCTGGCCGTCTCGTGATGCTCGCAATTCATCCACGGGAGTCGCGTTGGGCCACCGACGGCTCAGCATCATTGACGTTGCTGGCAGCGCTCAGCCGCTCGGCAACGAAGACGGCAGCGTGCAGATTGTGTTCAACGGCGAAATCTACAACTACCTTGAACTGCGAGCCGATCTTCTCAGGGCAGGGCATCAGTTCAAAACGGAAGGCGATACCGAAGTCATTGTCCATCTTTACGAACAGTACGGCTTGGATTTTGTGAAGCATCTGCGGGGCATGTTTGCTCTGGTTATTTGGGACAGCAATCAGCAGCGGCTGGTGGTCGCTCGAGATCGCCTGGGGAAAAAGCCGGTCTACTATCGACTGGAAGAAGGGCGTTTGTCGTTTGCCAGTGAGCTGAAGGCTCTGCTGCAAATTCCCGGAGTTCCTCGAACACTCAACCGTCAGTCTGTGCTGCGATTTCTGACGCTGCAGTATGTGCCGCATCCACACTGTATGCTGGAAGGATTCAGCAAGCTACCTCCCGCCACAATCGGCATTCTTCAACACGGAAAGTTCACACAGCAGACCTACTGGTCGGCGCCGTTCGATCAGCCGCAGCTGGGCAGGACTCGCGTGGAAGACTGGCAGGATGAACTCCGCAGTACGTTGACTGAAGCCGTGCGGCTGCGGTTGCGGAGCGACGTGCCGCTGGGCGCATTTCTTTCGGGTGGCGTGGATTCAACGATAATCTGCGGTCTCATGCAGTCGCAGCTCGATCGCCCGGTGCAGACTTTTTCCATTGGTTTTCCGGTAGCCGCTTTCGATGAGCGTGCCTATGCGCGAGAAGCATCGCAGCATCTGGGCACGGACCATCACGAAGCTATGGTGACACCGGATGCCCTGTCAATTCTGCCTGAACTCATCTGGCATTATGACGAACCGTTTGGCGACAGTTCCGCGATTCCGACAATGTATCTGGCAAAGATGACGCGTCAGAACGTCACTGTGGCGCTGACCGGCGACGCGGGTGATGAATTGTTCTGTGGCTATGAACGGTATCGCGCGGCTCGAGTGACCGGGGTGGCCGACGTGCTGCCGCGCTGGATGCGGCAAATCGCGTCGTCGGTGATTTCGCGAATGCCGGCATCAAGCGCTCACCGATCGTTCACTCGGCGACTCAAACGTCTGATGGAATCGCTGGCTCAGGATCCCGAACGGCGATATTTGAACTGGATCACGATTTTCAATTCCTCGCGCCTCGAGTGGCTTGTGACGCCTGAGCTGTGGAAGCTGGCTCAGACAGAAGATCCGGCGGCGTGCATCTTTGAAGCCTATGAAAAATATCCCACGCGGGATTTCATTACGCGAACGACCGCAACGGATGTACAGACGTATCTGCCGTGCGACATTCTGACGAAAGTGGACATTGCCAGCATGGCGGCCTCGCTGGAATGTCGCTGTCCGATGCTGGATCACAAGGTTGTCGAGCTGGCGGCCCGGATGCCGATTGAAGTGAAGCAGACCATGAAGCAGTCCAAGAAAGTTCTTGTGGAGACATTCAAGGATCTGCTGCCTCAGTCGATACAGACGCGTAAGAAGATGGGCTTCGGTGTTCCCATCGATCATTGGTTTCGAGCCGAACTTAAGCCCGTGCTGTACGACATTCTGTTGTCGGAACGCTGTCTGTCACGAGGTCTGTTGAACCCCGGCGCCGTTCGAACGCTTGTCGAAGAACACGTATCGGGCAGGATGGATCATGCCTATCGCTTGTGGAATCTGCTGTGCCTGGAACTCTGGCAGCGAATGATGATTGATCAGGTGCCCCCATTGTCAGCACCGTCGAGCATCAGCTGAGTGGGTTCGCGATCTTGCTGAAGCGAATCTGGCTGGCGTGATCGGTTTCTCTAATTTTCTTCCAGCAGATAAGAAGCTGCGCCTCCATAGGAACGCTACTGTTTTGCTTCAGGCATTGAACAACATTCGGGCTTCGTTGAGTCTTCGTCGGACTGGATCGGTTTTCGAGGCCTGCTGCAGCAGCATGAGGCCGTAGGAGCAGTCGTTGCGGGGATCCACTGCGCACTGCGAGCGATGCGAGTTTGGACTCTTTGCTTTTCGGTCGTTCCTGCGATTCTCAAAAAAGTTTCTGCAAGGTCATGATAAGCCAGCTCCGACGGCATCGCGGTCCAGCGATTGGTGCGATCGTTGCCGATGGTCATGAGAGCGGCATGCTGTGTGCGATCTGCGTCCAGAACGGGATCAAGATCGTAAAGACCCAGCCCACGACGAAGGCGTTCGACATCGTCCAGCGTTCCGGTGCAGAAGAGCCATTCAGCCATGTCGGCCGCGGGCACAATTCCACGCTCGCTGGCATACTTGTGAAGATCGTCCGGCCGATCATGTTCAGGATCCAGAGACACGGCGATGAACTGCAGCAATTCTGCCGGGAACTCATTTTTTAGTGACTCGCGCAGGCGCTTCATCGTCTGAATTGTGCCAGGGCATGTGCCGGTACACTGTGTGTAAAAGAAGGCAATGCACACGATTTTGTCCCGCACCAGATCCTGACGGAACGAATGCGAATGCCCATTTTGGTCGATCAACTGTATATCGGGAAATGAATCGGATCGTCGGATGCCCGAGGATGCTGCCAGCTGCGTACTTGAAAGCAGCTGAACACGATCAACGCTTTCCACAGAAGGCACGACCGCCATTCGCTCGGGCGTTTCGTGAGGAGTAATCTCCAGACGAAAGTACGCAGGAATCTGGAACACGGCAGCAATGGCTGAGGTTACCAGCAGAATGAGTGCAAGCAGACGAATCATAGACAGACTCAATTCGGATGAATCAGCGGAACTTCTTATATGGGCAGGTACGCACTGCCAGTAAACAATTTTTGGAAGTCTTCAAGGCCCGGGCAGGGAGCCAGAGTGCGCTATGCCCGAGCGATGGAAAAATCGGTCAATGAGCGGCATTAGAAATGGCAGTCAGGAAGCAATCGCTGAGTCCTGAGTGCCACTGATTGATGCCGCAATCGATTTCTAAGGAAAACTCTGCTGAATTCTCTGCGGCGCCCGAGTCGGCGTGATCCGCGGGTCAAACGTAAACATCATGCGCATATCTTCGTGTTCCAGGTTATGACAGTGGAAAGCAAAAGGTCCCTTGAACGTGCGAAAGTTCATCAGGATCTCCGCTTCACCATTGCCATCAAGATACACAGTGTCATTTTTGAAGCGATCCTCCACTTGCGGACGCAGGCCGTTCAGACGGACCAACTGGTGGGATTCCAGATGGATGTGAATCGGGTGCCACCAGCCTCCGCTCGTATTCCGAAGGATCCATCGTTCGGCTGTCCCAAGTGTCGGTGTTGCATTTGCCAGATCGGGGTCGAAAAACTGCTTATTAATCTGCCAGGCACCGTTGCGGCGACTGAATTCAAAGACACGAGTCTGAGTAATCTCGGCCGGGTTGATCGGAACATGCGGACGGAGTTGCATTCCGACGGAAACGCTCGCACTATCCGGCTGTCGATCACCTTCCACAATGAATTTCAAAAATGACGTGCCGGGAATCTGCAGTTCACGGTCGTCTAAACTTCCGGAAGGTCCGCGTCCATCCTTCTGGATCAGAATATTTTCGAGGAAGAGTTCGTTCGGTGCATCTGTAAAGTCGATTACCACATCGGCTCGCTGTGCCATGCCCAGAAGCAGAGTGTCTCGTTCGACGGCGTTTGGAAATAGCCATGTGTCTTTGCCCAGGCCGAGGAACGGCTGGCCGCTGCTCAGACGCATCTCGAGAAACCTCGCATTGCAGCCGTTAAGGATTCGGAAGCGATATTTTCGCCTCTGAACCTTCACAAACGGCTGCGCCTTGCCGTTAACCACCCAGATGTCACCCAGATGTCACCCAGTGTGCCGTTGTGGTCGAGCGGATCGTAGAACAGCGTCCCGTCAGCACGAAAGCGGCGATCCTGAAGGCTCAGCGGAATATCGTACTGCTCCGCCGGAAGTACGTTTTGATCGATCAGATCCTGCTCAAGCTGGTCGGTTGTCAGAAAGAAACCGGACAATCCATGCCAGACGTTGCTGGCGGCGATATCCATGGCATGGTCGTGATACCACATCGTGGACGGACTTTCTGAGAAGTCCGGCTGACCGTTCAACATCGGTACCGTATTGGTGTAGAAGTAATCGCGAGCTCTCCCAGGCAAGACGTAAAAATTGGGATAGCCGTCGGAATGAGCCGGGTTATGGCCGCCATGCAGGTGAATGGACGTCTCAATGTTCAGGTCATTGTAGGCTCGGACAACCACGGGCTGGCCCACTCGTGCTCGAAACGTTGGGCCGGGGTAGGTGCCGTCATAGGTCAAGAGTGGCGTTTTGACACCGGGAATGATTTCATGCTGAGCAAACTGCATCCTCAGTTCATAGTATTTGGTCGGAAAGGCTTCGTACCATTTCAGGTCCGGGCGTTCGCCGACACTGCATGCTCGACTCATTCGAAAAAGCCGCGATGCCGTGAGACGCTGATGGTTAGCACCGGTCGAGATTTTCTGATATTCAATCAGACTCCAGCACAATCGATTCTTCAGGCAATTGAAAGAACTCAGCGTGAACTCGAAACTCGCCTTTGTCTGTGCGTTGTTTGCCCTCTGCGATGTGGCGTTTGCTGAAAAGCGAATTGCAGACATTCCGTACGTAGAAAACGGCCACGAGCGACATGTGCTCGACATCTACACTCCTGAATCGCCGTCGGGTGAGAGCCTGCCAGTGATGTTCTGGATTCATGGCGGTGGATGGCAGCAGGGTGACAAGACTGATGTTGCCCTGAAGGCGAAGGCGCTGACCGAGCGGGGATTCGTTTTTGTGTCGACAAACTATCGTCTGCTGCCTGAAGTATCGATGGATGTGCTGACTGGTGACATTGCGAAATCGTTCGGCTGGGTGCATAAAAACATCAGCAAATACGGCGGTGACCCCAAACGCGTTTTCGTTGGAGGGCATTCCGCTGGGGCTCAGCTGGCAGCCCTGATTTGCACCGATGATCGGTACCTGAAAACAGAAGGCGTTCCCTTTGATGTTCTGAAAGGCTGCGTGCCGGTCGACGGCGATACATACGATATTCCGAAGATCATTTCGACGGCAGAACACCGGCAGACCTTGTATGGCGGCACGATGTTTACGTTTGGTCATCGGCAAAAGTTCGGCAACGATCCGGAAAAGCATGTCGACTTTTCAGCCGTGACTCATGTCGCGAAGAACAAAGGTATCCCGCCCTTCCTGATTCTGTATTTCTCAGGCAATCCCGACACACATGCCCAGGCCAGACGTCTGGAAGCCGTGCTGCGAGAAGCGGACATTCCCGCCGAAGCATACGGCAAGGGCGACAGCAACCACAGTCAGCTCAACAACGACCTGGGGAACCCCGACGATCCGGCCACGCAGCAATTGTACAAGTTTCTTACCCCGCTGGTCGGCGGGAAGTGACAGTCACATTGCTTTCATTCGGATACGTTTCCGCGAATCATGACGTTCTTGCAACCGATCGTCGGCGCGATGGTGCGCACGGGGCCGTGGAAAATATTGTCGGTCACGAGCAGCGTTTCGCCACCGGGGGCGAAGGTGATGGCGCTGGACGCGTGCGAGCCGCTGGTGAAGACGTTGCCACGAATGGTCACGTTGCCGTAGCGACCGCCGGGCTCGTAGGTGGTGAAATATAATTCGGCATAGTGTTCGTATTCACCAGTTAGAAAACTCCGCCGACCACGTTGCGGGTCGTGTTCACACTTCGTCGTGTTGTTCACGAAGATGTTGTCGGCCAGCACAAAGTTTTTCGGCTGATTGATCCATGACCCGCGGCCGCCATTACGAAACGTATTGCCTACGATGGTTACGTTCTCGCACGATTTTTCCACGCTCATTACCCGCGAGCCGTTCGTGCCATCGACCGTGTTTCCCGTGACGACGGCGTTTTGGCAATACTCAGCCAGAAAGAACGCACCCATGCGCGAACCGGTGATGTGGTTGCCGGTGAAGACGATGTCGCGACTCTTCTGGATGTGCATCGTGTCGCCGAGGGCACTGAGGCGGCAGCCGCGCACGATGACGTCTTCGCATCCGACGAGGTCGATCGCACCCTTTCCCGGGCCGCTGCCTGCGGGTGCGTAGAGTGCAAGATGAGCCTGGAACAGATTGCTGATGAGCTTCACGTCGGGACCGGCATCGCCGTCGAAATGAATCGGTGATCCGCCCGGTGTCTCCGAGATGCGAATGAATTCCGGTGTGCTCTCGACGACAAAGTATTGGCGTCCCCGCACGACGTTGGTTGGCAGCGTGTCGCCATAGAAGCAGACCGCGTCGTGACCACGTGATGCTTCCGCGCCGTCACGTTTCCGCGTAACGGGTAACAGTCTTGTGTTATCCAACAGGACTCGATCATCACCCGACTTTATCTGCAGCGGCCCACTCACCAGATCGTGCCGAAAATACTTTGCCGCCATTGCCCGCTCGGCATCGCTGTAGTCGTCCGGCCAGACGGTGATCTGCCACAGGTAGCCGTAGTCCCACATGAACTTGCCGCTGCGTTCCAACGAACAGTTTTCGACGGTGACATTGCGTGCGTGTGTTTCGATGTCCCGATCACTGCCCGCTTTCGCCGCTCCCAGCACCGTGATGACGGCACCCGCCATGCCGTCCGAAGTGATATCGCGAAAGGTCAGATTCGCGGTCCGTCCGCCGGGCGTCGTCGTGATGAGAATGCCTCGAGTGTTGGCATTCGGTTCCCAGGTATTCATTGTCTGCGAGGGATCGAAGACATGCCCGCTGAAGTGGCCGCCAAACCAGCGAAAGTCACTGACGTTTTCACCGGCAAACACCATAACACGAGCCTTGTCCCTCAGCGTCTTTGGCAAATGAAACCGTGCCCCATAAGCAAACACCGTCGTGTCTGACGCAAGCGGCAGCGGCGTCACTCCATCGAGCTCGTAATCACCAGGCGGAACCGTTACCACGCGGCCTTGATCCTCCGTCGCGGCGAACATCGCAGCCAGCTTCTGGGAATCATCCGCATGCAGCGCGGCCATTGGAGCCAGCAGAAGGGCGGTGATGAGTGTAAGGCACCACATACCGGTAGAACGGTCTTTCCAGGCTGTCATCGCAGCCTGAACGGCCTGGAAAGGCTGTGCTACGGTCGGTGCGTCGTTTTCCCGCGATTGCCTAAGTGCGTGTTTCATGGTCATTTCTCATTTCTCTTTTGAGACCTGCAGGACGCTCCTGACCCGTGTCAGCGGTATGCAATCCAGGGACACTCAGAGGAACGAAGGGGGTCAGTGTCAGGAACTGAATCTGGCGATAATAATGAAACGTAGCTGGCACTTTTGATTCCCCACGAATCACGTTTTCAGCGGAATGAAAGTGGGGAATGCCGACTTTGACCTCAGACCAGCTCGGATGGCAGAGCGAGTGGTGCAGAAAGCGGGTGGTGCAGAAAGCGGGTGGACCACTGCCGCCGGGGCAGTGGGAAATGGCGTGGACTTAGCGTATTTTGTTGTAGTGGAACTTGCCAGGAGTTTCGGTTTTCCCTGCAAAAACGGGGGTGCCGAAAGTCTTCGCGACTTCCGCTACGCCTTAACTCCACGCCATTTGAGGCAGTGGGGGTGGCAGGCGATTCAAGAATCACCGGGATGAAAAGAAAAGGGCCGCGTCTGAACAGTTCAGGAGCGGCCTTTATGCTTTGAATGAGTTGTCTGGCTTGACCAATATCAGCCCAGCTTTTGCAGGACGTTGTCGATCAGGTTGTAATGCTTGGCCTCGTCGGCCGACATGAAGTTATCGCGGTCGGTATCTTCTTCAATCTTCGTTAGAGTCTGGCCCGTATGCTTCAGCAGGATGTCGTTCATCCTTGCTTTGATTCGCAGAACTTCCTTGGCATGAATTTCCAGCTCGGTCGCTGTTCCTTCCATACCGGCCAAGGGCTGGTGAATCATGATGCGAGCGTTTGGCAGAGCGTTGCGTTTGCCGGGAGTTCCGGCTGTCAGAAGAATGGCGCCCATGCTGGCCGCCTGGCCAATGCAGTAGGTCGCCACGTCGCAGCTGATGTACTGCATGGTGTCGTAGATGGCCATGCCAGCGGTGATGGAACCGCCAGGGCTGTTGATGTAAAGATGGATGTCGGCTTTCGGATCATCGAACTGCAGGAACAGCAGCTGAGCGACGATGCTGTTGGCCACATCGTCATTGACGCCACTGCCCAGGATCACGATTCGATCCTTCAGCAGGCGGCTGTAGATATCCATCGCGCGCTCGTCGCGACCATTTTTTTCGATGACATAAGGAACAAGCACTGTCATTTCCGGCATCCAGCAGAGATGAATTGGTTTGTCAGAGTCGACTGGTTCGCAGCTCGATCTGAGCGGCGTCGGAGTCGGTCACTACTTCTTTTTTTCTTTGGCAGGACGCTCAAGGATTTCGTCAACAAGCCCATACGCCTTTGCTTCCGGAGCGTTCATATAATGATCGCGCTGAGTATCTTTGGCGATTCGCTCGACGGGCTGTCCTGTATGGCTGGCAAGCAGTTCATTCAGCAGCTGCCGGGCGGCAATGATATCGCGTGCCTGAATTTCGATATCAGACACCTGACCGCCTACCTGGCCATAAGGCTGGTGAATCATGATCTTGGAATGCTTCAGAGCAAACCGTTTTCCCGGGGCACCGCCAGCAACCAGAATTGCACCGCCGCTGGCTGACAGCCCGACGCTGTAGGTGGCCACATCGCATTCGACAAACTGCATGATGTCGTAGATGGCCAGAGTCGCAGTGACTGAACCACCCGGCGAGTTAATGTACAGGTGGATGTCCTGGTGCCGATTTTCGGATTGCAAAAACAGCATCTTCATCACGATCAGATTGGCGCTTCCGTCATGGATCGGGCCATCAAGAAAGATGATGCGATTGTCCAGCAGCAGATCGCCGACCGTCATTTGACGCTGGGCGGAATATTCGCGGGCTGCCATGGGCATGTAGTCGAATCGCGGGTCCTTCATTCGCTTAATCCTGCTGTGGTCAGTACTTCGCGGGGTGAGATGGCATTTTAAGATGCCGAATAGATTTACAAGAGTCGTCTGTAAACAAAAACAGGCGTCGCGTCATCCTACGCTCGCCTGTTTCATTCGAACAGTTTGGATTATTCAGATTCGCCGTTGTCGGAAGTGTCATCAATCAGGCTGGAACTCATACTCCCGCAGATTGAGAATCGAACAGAGGCCTGTTCGTTCTTTTCGACCGGTTTGCGAGGCACTTCTTCGAAGGTGGCCGTCTCAAGGATGAAGTCAACCGCCTTGCGTTCGCGAAGCTGTGCTTCCAGATTCTCAATCATGCCCGACTTGACCATGCGAGCACGGATGCGTCGCACTGGTTCACCGCTCTGGAAAGACATCATCAGCAGTTCGCGATCGATATCCATCTGCTCGCACTCGATGCCTTCCTTCGTCGCGATTTTATCGAGAACGAAGTGTTCCTTCAGGGCTTGGCGAGTTGTTACCAGAGCGTCCTGGCGGATCTGGCTTTCACGAACCATGATTTGTTCGCGAGTGAAGCCGGCCTGAGACATTTCGAGAATTTCGCGTCGCAGAGCGTTTTCTGTCTGCTGTCGCACGAGGGATTCCGGCAGATCCCAATCGGCTGAGGCCGTGATCTTGTCCAGAACCTGACGACGAGTTTCCTGACGCTGCTGATATTCCATCTGGCGACTGACGGAGCTTCTCAGCATTCCGTCGAGTTCTTCTTCAGAAGACGCACCCAGACGATCGCAGAATTCCTTGTCGATCACTGGAATTCGCAGGTGCTGCACTTCGGTCACGCTGAACGCGGCAGTGACCTTTTCGCCACGCATTTCAACAACCGGAGACTGCAGCGAAATCATGATCGACGCTTCACGGCTTTCGCCCGCTTTTGCACCGGCCATGATTGCGTCGAATCCGTCCAGAACAGCGTCCTGAAAGTTCAGCTGTGGCTTCAGATCAAGATTCTGACTGCTGACTTCACGGATGACTTTGCCATCATGAGTGAAGGCAATATCACAGATGACCGAATCGCCAGATGCTGCTGCGTCGTCTGTTGTTACGCGTTCTGCATAAGACAGCAGGAACTGCTCTTTGTAAGCATCATACTCTTCCGCAGTCTGGTCACCGGACGAACGATTGATCTTGATGCCGGCGTAATCAGGCAGTTCGAAATCAGGTCTAACTTCCACTTCAAATTCGTAATGAAAATCGCCTGAATCCGGAATGTCCAGACTGTCAACATCGATCTTCGGTTCGCTGATCGGCTCGATCTGATATTCGTCAGAGAGCTGCTCAAGACTGGCCAGAAGGACCTTCTGCTTAATGTCGCCAGAAATTTCGGTTTTGAATCGTTTTTCGAGAAGAGCGCGAGGCACTTTGCCAACTCGAAAGCCAGGCACCTGGGCTTTTTCGGCGAGATCGCTTAGCGCGTCGTCGCGGATGGCAGAGATATCGGCCTCTGAAACAGTGACTGCGACATGCTTCTTGCAAGCGCCGACATCGGAAATCTTAACCTGCAGCGACATCCGAGATTCATTCTCGTCGGTACTTTCGTCAACTGCTTGTCCTGCGTCAGAACTCATTCTAATTATCCCAGAGCTGTTAACTGGCCGAGCCTCCACCGAACCAGTTTGGTTCGGGAGGCAATAAAAAAGAGCGGGTGAAGGGACTCGAACCCTCGACAATCACGTTGGCAACGTGATGCTCTACCAACTGAGCTACACCCGCAATGGTTTTAGTGTTCCACCGGAACACGAACAGACTATAACAAAACAGGCACTGGGACGGACGAATCTGACGGACACTTCATCGAAAAAAACTGGTTTCGATCTGATGCAACCAATGCTTTTCACACGAAATGCTGCCTGACAGCCAATGGAGTCACTGTTTCGAGCGGGGATTATGCTGGTTTCCCGTCTTCCGTCAACAGTTTCGTGGCCAATTACGATCGGAATCCATGGCTCTGCTTCTTCACACAAAAATTGGGCCAGCAGTGTTTCAGCTTTGGTTACACAAAACGAACGTTTTTTGGAAAACTTTTCATTTTGTCTCCGTCCGGGAATTGAGAACATCCTTCTGCCCTCGTCTCCAGGATCGCTGCAAGAGATCGGCGACCATCACGATGCCTCGGCGAGCAGGAGTGAAGATGATAATCCACTCCAGAATCTCGCTCTTTAGGCTGGCTATGAAGTCGCTCACGCGCTGGCCACACATTTCATGGACTCTGGAATCAGTCGGCAGTCCTTCGGATGCATTGAAAGCTCCGCTTGAAAAATGGCTGGGGCCGTCGAAGAAGTGATTTCGCAGGCGTCATTGCAGTTCGACCCCAAGGTCCTTCATGAAGAACTTCATGTCTTCCCAGACTTGTTTTTTTGCAGCAGGGGTGCGGAGCAGATACGATGGGTGATATGTACACAGGACTTTGATGCCCTGGTAATCAAAGAACTGACCTCGGAGTTTTCCGACGGCTTCGGTTTTGCCCAGCAGATTCTGAGCCGCCACTGTGCCCCAGCAGATGATGTATCTGGGCTGAACAATGTGGATCTGCGCATTCAGAAATTCGCGGCAGTTGACGGCTTCCTGAGGAAGGGGATTACGATTCCCCGGAGGTCGGCAGCGGAGGATATTGCAGATGTACAGGTCTTCGCGTTTGAGCTGGCTGGCTTCAATGATTTTGTTGAGCAGCTGGCCGGCTGGGCCAACAAACGGTTCGCCTTTGGCGTCTTCTTCTGCCCCGGGAGCTTCGCCGATGAACATGATGTCCGCATTCGGATTTCCGACCCCGAAAACTGTCTGAGTGCGTGTAGCGCTCAGATCTGAGCACCGTCGGCAGTTGGCCACCATGTCTGCCAGGCCACACAGCGCCTGCGTTTTCTGTTCAGGATTGGCAAACGTCCGGTCCATGATTTCCTGAACGGCCTGCAATGGCTGCGGGCGATCAGCAGTGGCCTGCAGTTCTTTGGGCGAGATCAACCCGCTCGGCGACCGACGCGATTCAAGATCCGTTGCGGGCGAAGGAGCTGCGGATCGCTTTGAGGTACGTTCAGAAGCTGATGAATCGGCTCGAACGACATCCGGAGGTGCGGATTCTGCGACAGATGCACTGGGTTTTGGCTTCGCACTGATCCGAGCAGGCTTTTGAATTTCCACCTTCGGCAGGTGTGTTACGCCAGCACTGGTCAGGTGCTTCAGCAACTGAGCCATTGCGCGTTTGCTGTTCATGAGTAGGCCGAATGTGAAAATTTGTCACGGAGAATGAGCACGAAGTGGACGACGAAAATCTTGACGGGAATGATGCCAGATTTGGCATCGAAGGACAAATCACCGACCGAATTGAAGGCGAGTCACTATTTTTGCCGCTGAGCAGCCCGCTACGGCAGTCGTTGCAGGTGAGCCAGCAGGAATCGTTCACCATGAAGAATTGGCTCGCCAGGCTGCGTTGACTTTTCTGATCGCAAAAACCGAGTAGTTGGGCGGCTTTGTGCGCTGTCTATGCACATGGAATTGAAAATGGTTTTCCGGTGCGAATGAAACAGCTTGCTAGGCTCCGGATTAGAAGTCGATAGCTTTGGCAACCCCGAATTGAGCAACTTCCACACCGTGTGGGCTCAGGGAATTCGGATGCAGTGAGCGTCGAACGCAGTGACTCCGGCGCTGGCTGCTGACAGATTGACCAAGTTCAAAGACTGATCGCATTCGGGAGGAATGTAGGGTCTGCGAATTCATGGATGAATGCGAGGAATTTGATATGGTCAGACGATCATGGAAGACGCTTTTAGCAAGTATGGCACTCGTGGGCGGGCTTGCGGGTGGAAACACCGCATTCGCAGACGGGGAAAGCTGTACACCAGGATGCGGCGCTGCAGGATGCAGTGACTGTCAACATTGCGAGCAGATTTTTGCCGACGCTGGCCAAAAGCTGACAGATCAGCTGGCCTCAATGAGTTGCTGTGGGGACGGCTGTGCCGCCTCCGAAAACAGCTGCTGCGCTCCGGCATCAGTCTGTGATCCATTGTCCGACGTTTGTGGCGAAGGCTGCGGAGACGGATCTGGCGAGGGCTGTGATCTCTTCGGAGAGAGCGGTAATGGCATTACGTTCGGTGGCTGGACACAGTTCGGCTATCAGAACGGTCCAGACGGTGCCTTTACAGGCGACGGTCAGTTCAACGATCGACGTTTTGGTCCCGGCACAAATCCACGCGGCAACGAGTGGAATCGCCTGAACCTTAATCAGCAGGCGTTGTACGTCAACAAAACCGCAGACGGCAGTAACGGCCTCGGTTTCGGTTTTCGAGCCGAAATGATCTACGGTGTCGACGGTAACGAAGCTCAGTCGTTTGGAAACAACGACGGGACATTCGATTTTAAAAATGGCTTTGACCATGGAATCTACGAATGGGCCTTGCCACAGCTGTATGCCGAAGTGGCCACTGGGGATCTGTCCGTGAAGCTCGGTCACTTCTATACTCCGGTTGGGTATGAAGTGATTCCCTCAGGCGGAAACTTCTTTCTAAGCCGCCAGCTGACCTTCTACCACAGTGAACCGTTTACTCATACTGGTGCTTTGGGTACCTACAATGCGAGTGACAACCTCCAGATTCTGGGGGGCTGGGCTTTGGGCATGGACACCGGATTTGATCAGTTCGGCAATGGCAATGTCGGACTCGGTGGATTCATCTACCAACTGTCAGATAGTACCAGTCTGACGTATATGACCTGCACCGGAGATATGGGGCGGCGTGGAGACGGCTCGATCAACAGCTTCATCATTTCTCAGAATTGGTCCGAGAAGATTCAGACGGTAAATCAGTTTGACGTCATGGGCTCAAACAACCCCGGTAACTTCGGCGATGATGGCGCGGTCGCGAACAACTCGACCGGCCTGATCAACTACGCATTCTACACGATCAACGATAAGGTGAAGGCCGGTGCTCGTCAGGAATGGTACAAGGCTGACGGCACTTCCTATCACACCATGACCTACGGCGTGAACATCTCTCCGATGGACAAGCTGGTCATTCGTCCTGAAGTCCGTCATATGTGGGCTCCAGGCGCTGCGGGTGCCGCTGTTGGCAGCACAAATGCTGCTGGACACAACGATCTGTTCAACCAGACCGTGTTCGGCATCGACGCGATCATTACCTATTAAACCGTTCGTTGTCTGAAAACTTCTGTCTTCAGGTAGCGTTCTCAAACTGACCGCAGCGGAGCCTTGTGTTCCGCTGCGGTTTTCGTTTTGGTACAGATCAGCGTCGAAACAGGGCCGGAATCTGAATGCAGACCATTCAGCAGCTGCCACATGGAGGCACAGCCTGGGGTGCGCGACAAATAGCAGTTTTGCGGGAATCTGGATTTTTATGAGGTATTTTTTGTTCCAAAAATTCGATGACGGGCACCGCTGCCTTGCCCAGCTTGCAGGCTGTTGATTTAGTGAGCCGCAAAGCGCTAGCTGCGGGTGTGTGTCTTAAAAACACAATGAAAACACAATGAAAACACCCGCGGCTAGCGCCTTGCGGCTCACGATTGTGATTAAATCAACAGTCCGCTTGCTTGGCAGGAAGCCAAGTGCAAAACTTTCCGTGCCGGTTGGACAAGCCAACCCGGGCGGCCTGGTGTTCGTTCCCGCCGGCTAATTACAAATCTGCCGCTCGTGCCAGGCAAGCTGGCACGGGGCGAGATCAAATGTTGCCTAAAAAACATTTCGACGGATTGCTATTTGTCGCGCACTCCAGGCACAGACCATTCCGTTGGACGGACTGATGCTGTCAAGCAGGCAGATAACAGGAGCAAACACAGTGTCGCTCGAAAAAGCCGAAGCTCTGGTCATTCGACAGGCGGATTTCAGCGAATCCAGCCGAGTCGTGACGTTCTTCAGCAAAGAATTCGGAAAATTTGCGGCTCTCGCGAAAGGAGCCAGGCGACTCAAGGGCCCGTTCGATGCTGCTCTTGACCTGCTTTCCGCGTGTCGCGTAGTCTTCATAAAGAAATCCTCAGGTGCTCTGAACCTTCTGACAGAAGCGCGGCTGATCGGCCGTTTTCAGCCGCAGAATTCCGAGGCCAAAGGTGGTTTAAGCAGTCTTTACGCGGGTTATTACATCGCAGAACTGCTGAACGGTCTGACCGAGGATTTTGATCCGGCCCCTGAACTTTATGATCTGGCATCAACGACACTTGCAGCGTTGTCGACGTCCGATTGTTTCCCGTCCACGCTCATTATTCACTTCGAAATTTCCCTTCTTCAACAAATTGGTCTTCTTCCAAACCTGTTTGAATGTTCCATCTGCGGTGGTCCTGTGGAAATCCACGGCGGCTACGCTCACTGGGTCAGCCAGGGCGGTCTGCTTTGTCAGGCCTGTCGCCGCGAGGAGTATTCAGGTGCGTCGATTTCCGCTGGTTCGATCGAAATTCTGCGTCGCATGAGCGATGCGTCTTCTGAACTTGTCAGCCGAATGAAACTCAGCCAGCAGCAGGCGGAAGAGTGCCACAAGCTGGCCGTTTCTGCCATCACCCATGCCCTCGGACGTCGTCCCTCAACACTTCGATACATTCAAATCTGATCCCTGAGAAGGCCTCGTGCGTCGCCCGGCGTTACGTTGGTTCAGGAATTTCCATGTCACTACGCAGGATGCTCGACAGCCGAAAGGATTCGGCCCATCAACGGCGGTCTTTTGATCGGTTAGGAGCCAGCATCGCTGCGCGGGTATCCGGATGTCTTGCGGGGCTGCTGCTTTTGTTGTGGCAGCCTGGATGTTCTTCGTTATCGAGTGACGAGGATTCCGGAATGTTTGGCAAGATGGCCAACATTGGTGGTATCCGCGGGCCGCTGGAACGCTCACTGTACGGCGAGGAATCGCCGCTTGAAATGGGGCGTAAATACACAGAAGCCGAACGTCGCGAAGCCCGCTTGTGCCGCGAAGCCTATGACAAAGGCAACTACGAAGAGGCCATCAAGCTGGGCAAGAAGACGGCCAAGAAATTTAAGGAGTCGTCGCTGGGTGAAGAGGCCCAGTTCTATTTGGGGGAGTCTCACTTTGCTCTTGGTAAATATTCGGCTGCTCAGAACGACTACGCCCAGCTGTTTGAGGACTATCCGTCGACTCGGTATGTCGAGCCTGCCACGCGTCGATTGTTTGCGATTGCTCGCGTCTGGCTGGAAGTTGCTGAACCTGTGGCCCGCAACGAAATTCGCCAGGTCAGTGGTGAAAAGGTGATTGACGAAGGGCCGCCTCCAAAGCCGCCCAGGGACCCGACTCTGCGAGTACGAGTTCTTCCCAACTTCCACGATCGCACTCGCCCGATGTTTGACACTCAGGGACGTGCGCTGGAATGTCTGAAGCAAATCTGGATGAACGATCCGACAGGTCCGCTGGCAGACGACGCACTGATGCTGACCGCAACGTACTATCAGCGTCACGACAACTTTGTCGAGGCGGATCGCTACTATGAAATTCTGCGGGAAGAGTATCCCGACAGTCCGCATCTGGAAGATGCGTTTCTGCTTGGCGCCCATGTCAAGCAGATGAGCTATCAGGGACCGTACTATGAAGGTCGCGAACTGACAGGCGCTCGGAAACTCAAGGAACAGACTCTGCAGCTGTTTCCTGCCTCACATCAGCGACAGCAGTTACGCAAGGATCTTGATGAGCTTTACCTGCTGGAGGCTCAGCGGGCGTGGAGCAAGGTGGAATACTACCAGAAGAAACGCCGACCACGCGCTGTCGCCATCGCCTGTATCCAGCTGCTGTCCGAATATCCTGATACGAATTACGCTAAGGACGCTCGGGCGCTACTGAAGACAATTGATAAGAAAGAACTTGCTGGCCTGCCTGAGGTGCCCGAGTTCATTGATTCAATGCCTGCTGCGGAACCGCAGGGTTCGCCAGGCTCTGACAGCGGCGGTTCTCCTGTGAAGTCTGTCAGCAACGGACGCGTTCTCGAACAGGGATAGTCTTTCGCTATGGGCAACTGAAGGCTCGGCAGTGTCCGGGCGGGATTTACTACAGATCATTTCGGATATCATGCTTCGTCACCTTTACCTGCTTCCGCTCGCGTTTTGCATCGCAGTCCTTCCCGGCTGCGGTTATACGCTCGGTACGCCTGTCGTTCAGGGTGTTCGGACCGTGCATGTGCCAGTCTTCAAATCAGATTCGTTCCGACGAAATCTGGATTATCTGCTGACAGAGGCCGTGCAGAAGGAGATCCGAACACGAGGCGGTTATCGTCTCGATGAAGCCGAGACAGCCGACACGATTCTGCGTGGGCGAATTGTAGAAATTCGCAAAACACCGTTGATCGAAAATCGCTTCGACGATCCGCGTGAGCTGCAACTGATGGTCGGTGCTGAAGTCACATGGGTCGATCGTCGAACCGGACAGGTCCTGCAGCAGCAGACGTTTCCAATTGGTCAGGAGTTGAGTCAGCAGGCCAGCAGCGTGAGCTTTGCACCGGAAGTGGGCCACTCACTCGCCACCGCTCAGCAGGAATCAGCCACCCGCCTTGCGACCCGCATTGTGGATCTGCTGGAAGCGCCGTGGTAGCTGGCATCCGAAAAATCGAGGATCTTCTGAGTTGCCGGCATACCGAATGGTGATCTTCCCGATGTGTTGCTGATGTGCGCGGACATTCAGCATCAGGCCGAAGCGAGTGTTTCAGAAACGAATCTTCATACGTTGCGCGTCGCGCAGCATTTTTGACTTCACAAAGACTGGTTCCCTGCCAGATGCGATGAAGATTTAGTTTCTGCAGAATGCCGGGCCGCGTTTGTTGTCTGGGCGAACGCGAAACTAATGCGCGTCGGGGCGTTGGATCGGCAATCGTGACAACTGAATTCCTGGCATTACGGTTGTGAGCTTTGGACCTTCGAAATCAGACAAGGCAGACGCTGACCATTCGGAGTATTCCGTGTCAAGTTTCCCTCCGACGGGGTTCGCGACTTCACCGACAACTGAGTGACCGCTCTCAAGGTGACCGCTCTCAAGGTGACCGCTCTCAAAAAAAAGCTCGGCCAGCAACAGGCTGCTGTCCGTGATCTGGTCGGCCGGAAGACTGACTGGCTGTTGCAGTCGTCGGTCGATAAAGACCACGGGCTGTGTTTCTGGTGGGACAACCGCCGGATTTCCTGTCTCTCCCGCGCGAAACTGGACCGACATGGATTCTGGTCGCATAGAATCAGGTCCCTGCAGACGAACGATTGCCATCTGCGGTGAGTACACACATTCAGTCGATGACAGATTAAGTTGAAGATTGCGGGGACCATCGGCCTGCACGATTGTGTCCAGCAGACTGAATCCAAATCTCTGAGTGACGTTGACGCAGGACAAATTCCATGTCTCCGGATCACCTTTCTGAAACTCACACAGGACTCCGCTGCCTCGATTCGCGAGCAGCACATTTTCCAGCTCACACCGTCGTGGGGGATGATTGAGCGACAGGCCGTAGCCGCCTCCAGCGAAAACAGTGTCTCGCACCATCACAACGCCTTCGACTCGCGGCGGACGACGCCAGGCAATTCCTTCGAAGTTATCCGCCAGAGCAGGCGACTGAATCACACATCCGCTGATGGCCAGTGAGGCGCATTGCAGTTCCAGAAGCTGTCTCGCTGGCCTGCGTGTTTTCGGATCGCTCTCGGCCGCAGCACGGTCGCTTTGCTGCATCAGACTGAGTCCTCGCAGTTCAATGGAGCGAGCTTTGAGTTGCCATTGGGAATCTGTGGCCACAAGAATTCTCGCTGTGGGCGCACCGTCACAAACAATCTGCAGGGAACCGGCAAACTGGCGCGGATCCGCAAGGTATGTTTGGCCAGGCTCAAGCCGAATCAATCCTTCCGCATTGATCGCGGGCAGAGGGATTGGTCCCTGAAGCGATCGTGGGGCGGTCGACGGTTTTTGGCCCGACGGAAGTTCGGCTGTGGTTCGTGACGCGGCCATCTGGGCGAGGGAGCCGAGTCGAAGCGTTTTTGGAAGGACACCGGAACGAGCTGTCAGAAAGACGAGCATCCCCAGAACGAGTGCTGCCGCTGCTGGCCATTGCCAGGACGATCCGGGCCGAGTCGCCCGGACAGCCGAACGTGATCGGACGCGGGAAGAATGATCGGGCATGGAACGAGCGAGAGCTCGACATCCCGCCAGGCTGTTGCCCGAATGACTGCGCCATTGCTTCAGCACTTCTGCGGCACTGGCCGGCCTAAGCTCCGGAGAACGTCGTGTCAGAGACAGAATGATGCGGGACATCCATTCTGGGCAATCGGGAACCGGGCCACGAACATCGGCGATGTCATGATCCTTCTGTTTCATCAGTCGCGTGATCGGATCAGCCGTCAGGATCACCGGTCGACTGGTCAGCAATTGCCACAGCAGGCATCCGAGCGCATATAGCTCACTGCGAGCATCCGCACTCCGTCCCGTGCCCGCCTGCTCCGGAGCAATTCCCTCGCAATCGCGCAGCGTCAGCTGGTCTGTGAACGCAAACTGAGGCTGCAGGAGTCGCCTGACAAAGGGTGATGTCAAATGCACGCTGCCGCGAGGGCTCAGACGCACGTTTCTCGTCACCAGGTCACCGTGGAGCAGGCGGCCTGATTCCAGCCACGTGAGCGCGGTCAGAAGTTCGCGACCAATCTCGGCAACGACCGATGCCGGCAGACGACCGCCGCGGATCAGCAGCTCTTCCGTTGACCATCCGCGAACATACGGCGAGACAAGGTACGACTGGCCAGCTTTGTCTTTGCCTGCGTCTGTCGGATTGTCGGCTGCTGCGGGGCGAATCGCAATCTCTGTGGGCAGCACCAGACTGGCCGGTGCAGAACCGCGCGAACGATCGATCGCAGTGATCAGTTCTTCCAGACGTCGTTCAAAAGTCGAATGATACGGAACGGCCGACTGTTCGAGTAAGCGAAGAACAGAGATCGATCGCCGGGATGTTTCGTGGGCGATAAATGTGAATCGCCCGGCAGACTGTTGCAGATGAAAACGTCCCACCACCAGTTCGTTGGTCTTGTCCGCCTGAATGCAGTCGGCCTGCCACGGAGTGAGGAATCGCTGCTGAACGAGCGCATCCAGCCAGACGGAATCGAAATCGGGCAGGTCGTGAGAAAGTTTCCGGACAAACGGCTCACAATGGTCAAGCTCGCCGCGCGTGCACAACCCTGTGGAGGTGAGTAAGAGAATCAGACGTTCAGAAGGAGATCGCATCCATGCCTGCCCCGAGTGTGAAAGACAGCACGAAACCGCCCCTTTTGATGGCCTGCGGTATGTCTTTCCCGCGGAATTATCCCCGAAAACGGCCGATTACCACAAGACCGGGTTTTCAGCGGGAGAAGCCTGAATTCCGGCCAATCAGGCATCCCGGCTAATCAGGTATCCCGACCAATCAGGCATCAAGGACAGAAACACTCCCCTCAGCAGACCTTCGATTTTTCGGTGCACTCCAGAAAGATTTATGGAAACGTGCTCTTCCCAATCAGAAATCTCGCAGCTAATGTAAGAATGTCACGTTCCGGAGGGAGGATGCCCGCAACACGAGTGTTGCACTATCGACTTACATGCAGGAGACGCACTATGCCCCCATTGACGTCTCTCGAAGGTTTCGTCAAACGCTGTTTTCCGGCTGCCAATCGCAGTCGCCGCCGAAAGATGGCTAGGGGGGGCATGTGCCATGTTTAGAGAGACTGGAGGAGCGTGTTCTGCTTGATGGAACAGGTGGCACCACTCCGGTCGATCCGGCGACTCAACTAACGAATGCCACGACAGCCGCTGCGGCTGCACAACAGGAGTTCAACACAGCTCTGACCACGGCGGAGACCGCATCGACCGGACTACACTCCACATTTGCAACAGCGACCGCTCAGACCCAGGCGACGTTGAATTCTGCGATTTCTGATGCGACAGCGACGCTGCAGACTGCCATAACGAGCACCGAGTCGACGTTCAACTCGAACATACAAACTGTGCAGCAGACACAGCAGGACTCGAACACAGCCAACACGACCACCCTGACAGACGCCGGAACACAGTTGTCGAATACTCACGCTTCGACAATGGCTTCCGCCAATACTGCGCTGACAAGTGCGACCACTGCCGCGAGTGGAGTTTATGACACGTCAATCGTCGGCGTGAACTCAACGCTGAATGATTCGGTCAGCGCGGTCATGAGTACATTGGATTCCGCAAGGAACACTGCGGAGGCAAACTACGACGCAGGAGCGGCTGCCGCGGAGTCTGCGTACAACGCGGCAACTCAGGCCGCGACGGTCGTTTATCAGACCGCTCGCAGCGCTGCGTCCAGCGCCTTCGATCTGGCTACGGGAGATGGCCCGACCGGCGCAGGTGGCATCCGTACGGCATCGATCAATGCGGCGTCCGCGATTCGAGACAGCGTTCTCGCCACAAACCAAGGCGCACGGTCAAGCTGCGACTCACTGGTTCAGGCTGCTAACGGAACGTATCTTGCAGCGATTGCTTCCCTGCAAACCACCTACGACGCCGCTGCACTGGCAGCGCAGAAGTCTCACAACTCGGCCGCTCAGTCCGCTCAAACGATCTTAAACGCGGCGATGGTCGATGCGACCAGCATCTTCACCGCCGCAGTAGCTGCCGCAGAATCGGCCTTCGTTGTTTCCACGACGCCGATCAATCAGGCCCACACAGCTGCCGTCGCCGGATTACTCGCCGCCTACCAGACAAACCTTCAACAATCGGCATCGGCATTCAACACCGATCTGCAGCCGGCGCTTACGACTCACACCACAAACATGTCAGCAGCGAACGGCACATACAATCTGGCCGTCGCGGGATTTCAACAGACAAAGAATACCGCTGACGCAGCCTCATCGCTTGCCTACCAGCAGCGGGTTCAGTCGGCCACTGACGATTACAACTCTGCGGCCAACAGCTACTGGATGTCGTTCACCGGTGGCATGGCCGGCATGATGGGAATGGGCGATCCGTCGATCCTGTACAACGCCGCCAAGCAGTATGCAGTCGACGTCGCCTTTGCCGGAGTTGCGAAGACTGCTGCTGACGGCGCTTCGGGCGTCGCCTTTGTCACCAGTGAACGCCCGGCCGACACGACGCGAGATCGAGGCATCAATACCGCAGACAATACGCTGGCCGTCGCACGAGCCAACGCGGGCAAGGCGCAGGCTCGGCGTGATGCCGATCACAAGGCTAACTACCTGCGACAACTGGCGACCGAAAACGCCACCTATCAGATCGTGATCAATGGCTATCGTGCGATTGCTGAAATCGCCAAAGCCGGAGCAAAGCAGGTCTTCGACAAAGCCGCCAACTCGGCCAATGCGACGCACGCAGTCGCAATGGCCGCTGCGAACAAGGATCGCACCATTGCGATGGTCAATGCGGCCGCCTCTTATGTCATCGGCGATGCGGCGGCCTCGCTGGCCAAAGCGATCTCCGTCATAGATGCCAACGAAGGACTTACCAATGCCCTGGCTCAGGCTGAAGCTGGGTTCATCATCACTTCCGCCGCAGCCGGGACGACAGAAGCCAAGGCTATTTCTTCGGCGAGCGTGGTGTTTGCTATTGGTCAGGCCACTGACGCTGTGAACTTCCTTTCTTCGCTCAGTTCGGCAGCAGTTGCATGGACAAACTCGGTAGCAAACGCGATGTTCTCGGCGGCGACGTCCGGAACATCGGCCTCACAAGCGACAGTCAATGCTGCGACTGCATGGCAACAGTTTACTCTGACCAGTGCGACCGCCGAAGCTTCGGCCACCAGTTCGGGAATGACGGCTCTGATTTCGTACGTCACGAATGTCGCAATGGCGGCCAAGACAGCATCGGATGCTCAGGCGGACGCGGCGGAAGCTCGAGTGTTGGCGAGTGTCGGCGATGCTTTAATAGCGACTGCTGATGAGGCCGCAGCGGCGACCACGTCGGCGAAAGCGATCGCCGGCGCGGAGACGATTGCTGCCATTGCCTCGGCTCTGGCCAGCAAAGTGTGGGTTCAGGTCACAGCAGGTGCGGAACAAACGTTTGCGACCGCCAGCATTGATGCCTCTTTGACGGCTTCGAATGAAGCGGTCGCTGCTGTCCACGCGTATGTGGTGGCCTCGATTGGCGTCAATCTGATTGCCTCCACCGTAGCGACTGGCTTTGCCTTGCTGCGAGAGCACAGTGCAATCAATGCCATGACAACGGCTCAGAAAGACGCGATCAACGCCGCCAGCACGGCGACTCTGGCCAACCTCGCCGCGGACCTGACCGGCCGTAACGCCAGTGAGGCCCTCGACGACCCTATTGCCATCGCCGCTGCAACAAACAACGCCGCACAATCCGTCAAAGCCGCCTGGCAAAACGTCAACAACCTCCAGGCCCGCGCCGCCTCCACCTTCGCCGGAATGGGACCCGGCGGATTCGCGATGACGTTCGCCGGGTTTATGGGCGGGGTTGGCGATACCCTTGGTATCATAGGCGCCAGTTGGGCGGGTATCCAAGACGGTTTCTGGATGACACTGAACGCTGCCACCTTCCATCAATTCCATTCGCTGGACAATTACGTTGATGGTGTGATCGAGGCAAACGGCGGATCGTGGTCGCTGTATGGTGCTGGAAACTTCTTCGGACACATCGGTGCCTATGCCGCTGAGGCCGCTGGTTTCCTCGTTGCGCTGGAATACTTTGCTGGGCAAGGTCTCTATACGGTATCCAATCACGCCGTTGAACGACTGATTTACCCAGCAATGATCCGATGGACGATCAGCGGAGGTTCCCGATTTGCCAACGTGGGAGCGAATCGTGGTTTGTGGAGTTTCCTGACAACCGCTCGCCACATTGCTCCTGCAATGTATCACGGTTCGCAAGGTGCCGTGGTCGTCGTTCGAAACATCTGGACGAACAACATTGTCACTGTGATGTTCACATCTTCGAAAAACATTCTCGTATTGCTCTGAATGATCTAACGCAAGAGTTACAGAAAAAGGCATGGGTGTATGAGCAGCGATTCGCAAGACAAGTCGCATTTTCAGTTAGCTGAATGTCGAGAGCTTCACCTGAACTCGATCCGCAATAGCGGATCAATCATGTCGAGTTCCAACGCAGGCTGTTTTCACTGTGAGTCGATCTTCCCAAGCAGTGAAATCACTTCGTGGACTCAGGAATTTGATCCGCGCGGTGAAACAGCAATTTGTCCAAAGTGCGGAATTGATGCCGTGATAGGAGATTCAGTGGTGCCTCGACTCTCAAGAGATCTATTGCGTCACATGCGAAAGTTCTGGTTTTGAGTGCCGTTCGGAGATTTTAGAGGGACACAAAAGCTGCTACGTGTGTAGAAGAAAGCATTGTTTCATAAATGGTAGAAGAAAGGGGACGGGTAGAAGAAAGGGGACGAGAAAGGGGACGTAGCTCATTGTTTCATAAATGAGCTGCGTCCCAATATTCGGCACGCCGGTTGCGTGCTTGTGGATTATGACGGGAGCTTGGTTGATTGGCGAGTCGCGGAGTTCCGATGAATGGCTCCGGCGGAGTGTTGGTTTTTCGGAGCGCGCAGCAGCGAACGGCCCGACACGACCAAACGCGCGGGGGCCTACTTTTTGGCAGGTCTTAATTTTTCGATGTGCCGTTCCAGTTCTTCCAGAGACGCCCAGCCCGACATAGACAGGCAGATCATTTCAAACGTCCGCTTCGTCGGCGCGCGGCCTGTGTAAATCAGAATCAGCAGGCACGCGATAATTGCCAGATAAGCACCCATGCACAAGTTAAATGGCATAATCGCAGGAATCACAATCAGGGGATTAACGTCCCCCGCTCGCCTGGAACTCGGCGAGCCGCGAGACGTCAGTCTCCGGATACTGTTTGCGCAATCGATCGTTATGCCCCAAAACTTAGCAATGGGTGCTTAACTGCTGTCGGTAGCATGGATCACATTCCAGAGCAGGAACTTTGCGTAACCGCGATCCATCAGATAACCGCGATCGGACTCCACCGTGCGCGCCATGACGGCACGCTCATCGGCTTTTTGCAATGCTCGCATGGATGTCAGCAGGGGACTGAACATCCAGAGCAGTACAAGGAGGCAGTACTGATCCATGTTAAGATCGCGATTCCCTGCGGAATCACGTTCTGTGCCCACTTCGTGCAACCGAGCAAGGAGCGGCTCGAGCTTGTCAAAATACTTGAGTCCCTGAAGATCAGACGGCTCAATCGCGGGCTTTGGTTTC
>Ga0209284_10000876_pt1 | contig 48535 bp, 38 predicted proteins | sample FRY03_FD_187211 | JGI IMG/M metagenome (GOLD analysis project Ga0209284, IMG submission 187211) | Freshwater microbial communities from Lake Fryxell liftoff mats and glacier meltwater in Antarctica - FRY-03 (SPAdes) (version 2) | ecosystem: Environmental > Aquatic > Freshwater > Ice > Glacier...
TGTGCTTGCTTTGCAACATGAACAATGCGCTTATAAATTTTGCCCACTTCAGTAATAATATGAACCGGAATTCCATGGGTGGAATGTAATTTATCGGCGAGTTCCTTTAAGTTTTCATTAGACGCTTCTTCCACTTTCTTTTCAAATCCGGAAAAAGCATGGGCAATAGAACTGGGGAAAGTGGTAGTTTCAACAATATGCAGTAAATAAATTTCAGCCTTTAACAGCTTCGCCATAAATACACCATGTTCTAGACTCAATTCTGCAGTCTCTGAAAAATCATAAGGAATAAGAATTTTTCTGATATTTAGATCGTTATGCATAGTAATTATTTTTCTATGAGATGGTAAATTCTGTGGTGTCTTTTCTTTTGATGGGTCGAATGGAACAAACAGGAATTTCAGAGTTATTAATAATTTTTTGCGACTCTGTTCCTATAAAGAATTCTGTCCATTCCAATTCTTGTTGCGTCATGATCATAATAAGATCGGCATTAATTTCTGCAGAATAAGCCAAAACACTTTCTGAAATATCTCGATTCTTGATAAACTCCCCTGAGCAAATCACATCGTGGTCTTTTATAAAATCCAATACCTGATCCATTTGTCGTTCCAATTTGTTTTGCAAAAATTCATCACTGGTATTAACTACGGTCATTACTTTTACTGTTGACTTAAAGAATTTCGCAATTTCAATACATTTTACTACTTTCTCTTTTGTTTCCTTTGAAAGGTCTAAAGGTAATAAAATTGTATCACATCCCATTCGGTGGTTCTGTCCTTTAATAGTAATGACAGGACAATGCGCATCGCTAATCACTCTAACGGCATTGGAACCGATAAATTTCTTCTTTAACGAAGATTCACCTGCAGTTCCCATCACAATAAATAAGGCTTCTAATTCTTCTGCTACTTCAGTAACAACTTCATATATTTTGCCCTTTCCAACTCTTGTATTTAATTTCAATCCTGACTTAGCTCGAGATTCAGTCGCTAACTCTTCTAATTTGGCTTTGGCACTGACTGTCAATAACTCTTCGTGATCATCCTTCGGTGAAAACAAATGTAAAACGGATTTAAACAAAGCTTCGTCTAAAACATGTAATAAAGTAATTTCGGCATTGATCGCCCTGGCTAGGTTATAGGTTTGGCTCAAAGCTATTTTTGATTGTTCACTAAAATCAATCGGCACAACAATAATTCTCTTTTCACTACTCATATTTTCGGTTTCTTATATATTTGTTCAAGGCAAAATTATTTGATAAAATCGTATGTTACAAATCCCTGAATCTGAATTGATTTTAAATCATGATGGAAGTGTCTATCATTTAAACTTGCATCCCCATGAGATTGCGCCTATTATCATCAATGTAGGCGATCCTGATCGGGTATCTATGGTGAGTAATTATTTTGATAAAGTAGATGTTAAGAAGCAGAAAAGGGAGTTTGTCACCCATTCCGGCACGTATAAAGGTAAGTTTATTTCAGTGATCTCGACTGGAATCGGCACCGACAATATTGATATCGTTTACAATGAGTTAGATGCCTTGGTAAACATTGATTTGAAAACTCGTACTATCAAGGAAAACCTAACTAAGTTGAATTTGGTTAGAATCGGGACTTCGGGTGCTTTGCAAGAGGAAATTCTTGTAGATCAATTTGTTTGCTCCAGATTCGGATTGGGCCTGGACGGTTTATTAAATTTCTACAAATTGGTAAATACTCCGGAGGAAGAAGAGATCATTCAGGCTTTTCGCAAGCATTATCCAAATCATGGAGTTCTCCCGCAAAGTTATATTTCAAAATCTGCCGACTCTCTTTTTAATCTCTTATCGCCTGATACTTATACTGGCATTACAGCTTCTTGCTCAGGATTTTATGGTCCTCAAATGCGTCAATTACGTTTGGAACCATCACGCCCCGACATGATTGAACGCTTAAATTCCTTCCGCTTTGGCGATCATCGCATTACTAATTTTGAGATGGAAACAGGAGCCATGTTCGGTTTAGCCTCTTTGCTGGGTCATAACTGTTGTGCAGTAAATGTTATTGTTGCCAACCGAATTTCACAACAATATGCTAAAGATGCTGAAGGTTCAATGCATCGATTAATTCAAATGACATTGGATCGTTTGACTCAAATTTAATCTCAAATTAATTTTTTAACTAAACTCGACTTTTTCGTTTTGTAAGATATTCTGCTTTCTTTAATTGTTGTCCCTTTTTTTAATGGGTATGCGATTTATTTTGTTTTTTCAAATTTTTATTTCCCCAAATAATGAATTCGATTATTCGTGATTTTTTTCATGTGCTAGGGGAATATTGAATTTATAGTTTTTGTATTTGAATGAATCCTTCTAAAATAATGCATAAATCGATTTTGTAAGATATTACAGATTCTTATCATTTCTCAACTTTTTACAGGTGCATATTTGACAAACCAACAACAGTATAATCTAATTTAACATGAGCAATTTATTTAAACAGCTCTTAAAAACAGGATGGATCATTGTCCTGCTTTTAAATTTCAGTGTGCAATGTGATGCCATTACCTATTATTCACAACAAAGTGGATTATGGACGGTAAATAACACATGGTCCACTGTAAGCTACGGAAGCACTACCAACACCGGTACTTATCCAAAGCGTGGCGATGTCGTATTTATTGGAGATGGCCATAATGTATCCATGAATGTGAATTCTATTACCGCCAGTGTTACGGTAGGTCAAGGAAGTTCGGGATCATTATTGTATTCAAACTATTTAACTTTCTTGATGGTAATCGCAGGAAATTTAACAGTGAATGCGGGAGCAACTTTTGGTTATGCATCCAATTCGAGTAAGACTCATACCTTATTTATTAGTGGTAGTATTATAAATGATGGAAATTTTGATGTCTACTATGACTCAAATGATTTTGTCAATATTACATTTAACTCTGCAATTCATTCCACAATTTCAGGAGTTGGAACATGGGATTTAAATAAGGTAACTGTTTTTAAATCTACATTAACAAGTTACAAAGTTGAAGTAACTATTATTGCTTTTGAAAATGCAATTCGAGAACTTGTGGTTTCATACGGAACTTACATTCATAATAACAAAGGCAATTATCAGGTAAATCCATTATTGGGTAGTTTTTTTGTAACTCAAAATGCAATTTTTGAAGTGAAATCAGGAACGCTACATCTTTCTCCAAACGATGATTTTTTATATTTACTAGGACAAATAAAAGTGACTGCCGGAACCATGAGAATTGGTTCTACGGCAGGAAATCAAGGATTAAGATATTACTCCGTTGGCGCATCTATTCCAGTGATAGATGTTTCAGGAGGAATTTTGCAAGTGTATGGTGGTATAACCTTTCGCTCGGGTTATGCTGCCAGCTCATTGCGCTATAATCAATCTGCAGGTAGTACTCTATTAAATTGCGGTACTACTGGGAGCAGCATTGAATCCTTTAAAATAAATAATGCGGCTTCTTCACGATTTACTATAAGTGGTGGAACAATTGTTTTACAAAAGCCGAATACTAGTTCCGGTACATTTAGTGATTTCGATCTTTGTGGTGCATCCGGCACTGTTACGTGTTCAGGAGGAACTGTTGAATTTGGAAATGCATTTAGTCCAAACAATAGCAATTTTAATTTTACACCTTATTCAAGTATTGTCCAGCCAAATTTTAAAGTGACAGGTTCAATAGGGAATACAAATACTTTAAAAACGAGCAATGGTTCTACTTCTGATTTTAGTCTGACCAGTTTGAATATTGATGTGAATAAAATTTTTGATGTTCGTTCTATCACTGGCGCAGCAGGTGATTTCAAAAACATGACGCTTGTAAGTAATTTTGACGGGCTAAATACCTTGTACAACAATGGAACATTTACAGCAAGAAGCGGAACGGTAACATTTCAAGGTGCAGAAGGATTGTGGATAGGAGGTAATTCAACTACTGTTTTCAATAATCTTACACTAAACAATTTTTTCGGTCTTGCCTTGGCAAAAACAATTAATATTAGCAATCAATTACTTCTTTTGGATGGAGTGCTGTATGCTACATCTACTGAAAAATTAATTTCTTTGGCAGGCGCTTCTGCTAATTTAGGGTCGTCGATTTCTTATGTAGATGGACCTTTCGAGCAAATTGTTGCCAGTGCATCTCCACTAACCTTGAATCTTCCGGTAGGCAAGAATGGATCCTTTCGTCCAATGATTTTGGCAGTGCAACATACCAATGCTGTTGCTGTCTCTTATACCTCTGAAGTGTGGAATTTTTCTGCTAGAGCGATGGGATATGCATTGCCACCTTCTTTAGGATGGGTTTCTGATGTACGTTATTTTAATCTTACAAGAACAGCAGTAGGAAATTTAAGCAATGCAAGAGTAACTTTGACCTATGGTGCTGATGATTTTGTAACAGATCCTAATAATTTGAGAGTTGCTCGGGACAATGGTTCTTCAACTTGGCTGGATTTAGGCGGAGTAGGAACCGCGGCAGGATCAGGAAGTATTACCTCTAGTAATTTCAACGGCTTTAATACTTATTTCACTTTAGCAAATGCTTCAGGTGGAATAAATCCTTTGCCCGTTGAATATACTTCTTTCACTGCATTGTTGAATGGAAAAGCTGTGGACCTACTATGGTCTACAGCTTCAGAAGTAAACTCCGACTATTTCATGATTGAAAGAAGTCAAGATGGAAAAAACTTTGAGGCCATCGGTAAAGTGAATGCTGCCGGTTTTTCTAACAGCATGAAAAACTATGTATTCATTGATAATAATCCTAAATCCGGAAACAATTACTATCGCCTCTTGCAAGTGGATCGCGATGGAAAATTCGAATATTCTGTGATCAAAGTAGTGAATTTGAAAAACGCGATGATGTCGGTGTATCCGAATCCCATAACAGATCGTTTAATTACCGTTAACATGGATGAAAACGTAGAAGGAACACTTATCGCAACATTGTATGATTTAAGTGGAAAGGTGGTTTCAAATTCTATGCTTCAATTTAGCAATGGATTCAACACATCTTATACACTGGATCAAAATATTCAACCTGGAATTTATTTATTTGAAGTGATAAATAGTGCTGGTAATAAGTGGCATGAGCGACTTGTTGTGACACTTTAAAAATATTTTATACATTCGGGCATAAATCAGCGCGTATGTTTGAAGTAATAAAGTTTAAAACAGAAGATAAAGAAAAAGCCTCCGTCATTTTTGAAATTCGTCAGTGTGTTTTTGTAGAAGAACAAAATGTATCACGTGAAGAAGAGTACGACGATTATGAGGATGAAAGCATGCATTATATGCTGTTGGTGGATAAAGAGCCGGCGGGTACAGCCCGCTGGCGATTTACCGAAAAAGGAATCAAATTAGAACGCTTTGCCATTTTACCGCAGTTTCGAAATAAAGGTGCTGGCTCCGTATTAGTGAATGCGGTATTGGAAGATGTATTGCCTCACAATCAACTGATTTATTTGCATGCACAGGTAAGTGCCATCAATTTGTATAAACGAGCTGGATTTGTTGCGCAAGGTGAGCTTTTTTATGAGGCAAATATTGCACATTATAAAATGACCTATCAAAAGAAGTAATTTTTTTTTTTCTGATCTGATGGGAAATTTGATGATAAGATTTCCTGGATATAACATATTGCTTATTTCTTTTTCGGATTTTTGGAGCTTATTATGAAAGTAGAAACCAATTACTCCGACATCTGGCGCATTTCCTGGCCCATCATCCTGAGTAGTTTGGCGAGTACGGTCATTAACTTTACCGATGTCGCTTTCGTGTCGCGTTTGGGCGAAAAAGAACTCGCAGCTTCTGCTTTAGGCGGAGTATTTTATTTTCTGTTGATCATGATTGCTGTGGCCATTGGTATTGGTTCGCAGATCTTAATCGCTCGAAAATCTGGGGATCAGCAATATGAAACTATCGGGAATATTTTTGATCATAGTCTTATTCTATTGCTCACTTTTTCTTTTCTGATGGTCACTTTTGTTTACAATGTGATTCCAACATTGATGACTTATATTGTGAAGGATGTGTACGTAGCAGGTTTTGCAATTGAATACTTGAATGCGCGAACCTGGGGACTTCCTTTCGTATCTGTTTTCATCGCCATGCGTTCCTTTTATACCGGCATCACATTAACTCGTATTATCACCTACACTACTATGTTGATGATGCTTTTGAATGTATTGTTAAATTACGTTTTTGTTTTTGGCGCTTTCGGTTTTACATCGATGGGTATTTATGGTGCCGGATTAGCATCCGCCATATCGGAAACCGCTGCTGCTGTATATGCAGTAACCTATGCATTGTCAAGATCTATGTTTAAGCAATTTCAATTGTTTAAATTTAAAAATCTTAATGTGAAATCTTTTCGTCAAATCATGAATTTGTCGACTCCCATTATTTTTCAGCATACTTTTTCGATGGGATCTTGGTTTATCTTTTTTCTGATGATTGAAAAGTTAGGATCAAGAGAATTGGCAATTTCAAATATTGTACGCGGAATTTATATGTTGCTAATGACTCCCGTATGGGGATTCTCGGAATGTTGCAATAGTATGGTTTCAAATTTAATCGGACAAAAACGAGAAGGAGATGTAAGATTGTTAGTACAAAAAATAATGAAAATGTCATTCGGAATAACAATGGCTGTAGTTTTAGTTTGTATTGTTTTCAAGGGATTTTTATTTCGATTGAGCACTTCCGATGATTTACTCATTGCCAATGCCATGGGTAGCTTCTATGTCACTTGTTTGGCCACTCTGCTTTTTAGCCTGTCTATGATGGCCTTATCTGCTATTTCCGGGACCGGCGCAACTTCAGCAGCTATGAAAATTGAAATTGTGAGTCTTGCTTTTTACTTGACTTTCGTATTTACATTTACCAGTGTTATACCATCGAGTCTTGAATGGGTGTGGTGTGCTGAGGTTTTATACTGGTCATTATTGGGTTTAATAGGTTACTCGTATCTTCGTTCCGAAAAATGGTTATTAAAATCAAGAGACTACAATTAGTCGTCGTTCTAGTCGGAGCGATATTCATTACTTCCTGTGCCGGTAAAAAGGATGTTGTGAAAAGTCAAGCGTCTTCTGTAAGTATTCATGTACCTGAAGGATATGTATCCATGAAAGTGGTTGATTATAGTGGTTTGGACGGGTGTGGATTTTTATTGCAGCAAAATGATTCTCTTTTTTTTGAACCCATGCATCTAGATTCAAACATGCGCATGAATGATTTAAAAGTTTTTGTTCAGTATAAGCTCGCGAAAAATCAAATGGGCATTTGTATGAGAGGAAAAAAAATTGAAATATTGGATATAAAAGTACAAGGAAAATGAAGATTATTTTTTTGGGAACACCAACATTTGCAGTAGCTTCATTGAAGATTCTAGTAGAGAATGGATATAATATTGTCGGAGTCATTACTGCACCTGATAAGCCATCCGGAAGAGGGCAGAAAACCACCGCTTCTGAGGTAAAAACCTACGCGCTTTCCGTTGGACTTCATGTTTTACAGCCATTAAAAATGAGTGATCCGGATTTTTTAAAAGAAGTAAAAAGCTTGAATGCCGACTTGCAAATTGTTGTCGCTTTTAGAATGATGCCGGAAGTATTGTGGAACATGCCTCCGGGTGGAACTTTTAATTTACACGGCTCACTCTTGCCGCAATACAGAGGAGCAGCACCAATCAATCGGGCCATTATGAATGGTGAAACGAAGACTGGACTTACCACCTTTTTTCTGAAGCATGAAATTGATACAGGCGATATCATTTTTCGAAAAGAAATAAATATTGGCGAAAATGAAGATGCCGGAGAATTGCACGATAGAATGAAAATTGTGGGTGCTGAATTAGTACTGAAAACAGTAAAAGCGATTGAACATAAATCCGTGATGGAGAAAAGTCAACAAGCACTTTTGGACGAAGGAGAAAAGATCATTGACGCACCAAAAATTTTTAAAGCAGATTGCAAATTGGACCTTTCCCGAAACGTTCAAGACTTACACAATCAAATTCGAGGATTGAGTCCGTATCCCGGGGCCTTTATTGAGATGGAAATGCCCGATGGCAGTATCGTGCCGGTAAAGATATTGAAGTCCCTTCCTGAGCTTGCAGGAACTGTTTTAACCCATGAATTGATAACGGATGGGAAATCTATGCTGAAACTGAGTGCCGCAGATGGATTTATTAATATCCTTGAGATTCAAATGGCAGGAAAGAAAAGAATGAAAACGGAAGAGCTCTTAAGAGGTTATTCTTTTCCTGTTGATGCCAGGATTCTGTGATGTTAACGATCGAAAGTTAATATTTTTTTGACATTTTCATTTATCCAAGTCTTTTAAACTACAATTTTGCAGCATGAAACGTGTTGTAGTGTTCAGTGGTGCCGGTATTTCTGCAGAAAGTGGTATTAAAACTTTTAGAGACAGTGGTGGTCTTTGGGAGAATTATGCCATCGAAGATGTAGCAACACCTGGCGCATGGAATAAAAATCAGGACTTGGTGCTTGATTTCTACAATCAACGTCGACAACAAGTCATGGATGCCAAACCAAATCCAGCACATTTGGCTTTGGTGGAATTAGAAAAACATTTTGAAGTTTTTATCATCACTCAAAATATCGATAATCTTCATGAACGCGCCGGATCAACCAATGTTTTGCATCTGCACGGTGAAATCATGAAGGCACGAAGTACGGTGAACCCTCAGCTTATTTATTCATTGGAGAAAGCTGAAATAAAAAAAGGTGATTGTTGCGAATTGGGAAGTCAGTTACGTCCTCACATCGTATGGTTTGGCGAAATGGTACCTAATATGGAACCAGCAATCGAAATTTCACAAACTGCGGATGTATTCCTTGTCATTGGTACATCGCTGGCTGTTTATCCTGCAGCAAGTCTATTGGAATTCGCACCCGAAAATGCGATGAAAGTATTGGTCGATCCGAATGCAGCACATCAAAATATAAGGAAAGATTTTAGCGTTATTAATGAAAGCGCAGGAGTAGGTGTTCCACAAATTATTGAAAAATTAATAAAAACCTATGTTTAGTAGTGATTTCATAAATTCCGATGTATTTCAATGGGGAGTGCTTCCATTCCTTATTTTCTTGGCAAGAATGACCGATGTGACCTTGGCTACATTGAGAAATATTTTCCTCAGTAAATCCATTAAATACATAGTTCCTTTTTTAGGCTTCATTGAAGTTTTGATTTGGCTCTTAGCGATTTCGCAAATCATGAAAAATTTACACAATCCCATCTGTTTCTTGGCCTATGCAACCGGATATTCGATGGGAATATTTGTGGGAATTAAAATTGAAGAACGTTTGGCACTCGGACTTCAAGTCATGCGCATCATCACTCAAAAGAATTCAGAAGAATTAATTGCAGCTATGGTCGATCATAACTTCGGTATCACTACGATGGATGCAACGGGAGCAAAAGGTCCGGTGAAGGTGATTTTAACGGTTGTAAAGCGAAAGGACATACTTGAAATACGTAAACTAATCGAAGAATTTAATCCCAACGCATTTTATTCCATCGAAGATATTCGCACCGTCAACCGTGGCGTATTCCCCAACGCATCATCCGGCCGCATCGATCATTTCAAAAAAATATTTCCGGTAGCAGGAGGGAAGTAATTTATCAGATGGTTTTAGATTTGGATATTTACTATAATTAATACTCTTAGTGTACGATCAACTTTTTTAAAAATTTCCCGCGAAGCCCGATAGCTATCTGCCTTTGCAGGAAAATTGAAATAGATCAATTTACAAACAATTATTTCTTCAACAAATACTCCGTAATTGCATCATACACCTTTTTCTCTTTAGGATTTTTTTTGAGCAATTGAAGATGGGCTTGTATGGTTTTTAAATCTTTCCTTTTCGCCGGACCGGTTTGAATTTCTTGAGGAGAATTGTTCAAAGCATTTTTCGCAGTTTGCTGAATCAAAGCAGCAATCAGCTTTGCCGGAAGCTTTTGCGAAGCTAAAATATTAGTAGCAATCGCATAGTTGGCATTCACAAAATTATTCGCAAATACTGCCGCCAAATGTAAATAGGCCCGCTGCTTACTGTCGAGAATCAGTGCACTTCCAGCAATTTTTCTCGCGAGTTTTAGAAGCTTTTGTTCTAGTTTTTTATCGTTGGACTCAATACAAATCGGAATCGCTTTCCAATTTACCTCTTCCTTTTTGGAAAAAGTTTGTACCGGATAAAAAACAGCCGATTTGGTTTTGTTTTTTTTGTCATGGAGCAAAGGAATCATTCCACTGTTATGTACTAGTGAGTATCCTTTAGCATGGTTTGCTTGGAAGATGTCCTCTATGGATGAATCACTGCTACAAATAAAAAGAATTTGATTGGTGGTAGAAGTTTCAGGAAGTTCTTTAACAAAAATACTCCGGCAAGCTTTCGCCAATGCCTTTCCTGTTTTAACATTTCTGCTTTGAATGAATGCGATTGGAATTCCACATTCAATGAAACGCTTACTCAAATGTGTAGCAAGGTTTCCTGAGCCAACGATTCCAATTGAGAGTCCCATCTCCTTAAAAATTAATTTCGACTTTTCTTAATCCGCTTCACAATGGCAATCCAGGTTCCGATGATCATTAAAATACAACCGATCCAAAGAATATTGATTTGAGGAAAGATGATGGCCTTCATAATGATGAACTCTTTAGAATTGCCTTCTTTTTCTGCAACTTCAATTTCAAACTTGTTCTCCTCAGGAATAATACGAATAAATGAAAAACGTAAACCGAGTTCTGTAATTTCAACCGGTCGATTGAAAGACGATTTATCTCTCAATATAAAGACCGGTTTCGCTTGGTATATCTTCTTGTTTACATCCATGATTAAAAGATCAGCAGACACCGCTAAATCGCTTTCCTGCAGCATGAGCAGGTCTTTGTCTACATCTTTATTCAAGCTTTGTAAAACAACTAAGCTATTACTGGTCGTGATGGTATCGCCTATGCTCAATTGATATTTTTTACCCGGCTTGAAGCCTTCGTCTTCAGACGCCTTTTTAATTTTGGTTTTATCGTCGAGTTCGGCATAAGTAACGTGCGTATAAATATCACGATCAAAGAAATGTTTCGTGCTAGGCTCGCTCACATTTCCCATGCGTTCATTCAACTGTACAAAGGGAAATAGTGAAAACTCTTTCTTCAGTTTTCCACTTTCATGATCCGCTTTTAAGTATTCTACTTCATAACGAATATGAATTCCATCCACTGTCTTATCTTTATAGGTCACATAATAATTACCCATTGGAAGCGTGTCGCCCTGATAAAGTAAAATGTTTTCATTGTTCGGAAAATCCTTTCCTAAATCAACATTTAATCTGTTCTGACTGATAACTACTTTTTCCGTGTTGGCAATCAATGACCCTAACAAAATAAAAGCAATTCCCATATGCGCCACACTCGCTCCCGAATATTTTAGTTTTCCTTTCAGTGTGTTAATGAAATAATCTAAATTGGCAATAAAGGCCCATAGCGATGTAAAAAGCAAAAGCATTAATTGCACACGACTAAAACTGTAATAATATTCAATGGCGATGGTAAGTACAAGAGCAATGATAAAAGAGCGAGCCAATTTCTTCGCCACTTGTTTCAAATCCGATTTATTCCATCTAAAATAAATGCCAAAGGACATCAACAACGCAAGGACTGTAGCCAAGGGTATTTGCCAGGAATTATAGAAGTCGATGGCATCAGCCGGTGGCGCCATCTTCGTATCAAAAATTTTATTGATAACCGGAATAGAAGTGGTGATGATAATTTGAATAGAGGAGATGACAAGAATTAACATCCCCATAAACATCCAAAATTCACGACTTGTTATATGATCTTCTTCAGCACCACTCGACAATTCTTTTCGATGACGGATGCTTAGGTATATGGAAAGTACCAAAAAGAAAACTAAATAAATCAACAACTGACCCTTCATTCCTAAATCTGTAAATGCATGTACGGATGTATCTCCTAAAATCCCACTTCTTGTTAAGAAAGTAGAGTAGAGAATCAGAATAAATGTTAAAGCCGTTAAGATATAAGTACTGTGTAATGAAGTTCCATTTTTATTGTAAACGATCATTACGTGAGTAGCACCAACCAGCATTAACCATGGAACTAAGCTTGCATTTTCTACAGGATCCCAAGCCCAAAATCCACCAAAGCTCAAGGATTCATAAGCCCAAGCACCGCCCATCAAAATTCCTGTTCCTAATACCATTACTCCAAACAAGGCCCATGGTATAGCTGGTTTCACCCATTCTTTCGCTCTTCCGCTGATGATTCCACCTACCGCATAAGCAAAAGGAATAGCAGTAGCCGCAAAGCCCAAAAAGAGAGTAGGAGGGTGAATCACCATCCAATAGTTTTGAAGCAAAGGATTTAATCCACGTCCATCTTTAATCTTACTTAAATAATCCGCCATGTGTATGAATGGAAGATTGACGAAGTCGGCATGATTACGCAATAGAATAAATGGATTGGAGCCAATTTTAATACTTCCAAATTCCAATCCTAAAAGCATGGATGCTAAAAAAGTTTGAATAATCATCACCGTAAACATTACGGGAGCTTCCCACGTTCCTGCTTTTCGAATAATGATGAATGAAAGAACTACATGCCAGAAAGTCCAGATCAAGAAACTTCCTTCCTGTCCTTCCCACAAACAAGCCCACATGTATTTCATGGGCAACACTGTATTTGAATGTTGCCAGATGTAATAGTACTCGAAAAAATGTCCGTGAATTAAATAATAAATTAGGAATACAATTCCGAAAACACTGATGGCGTGAATACCGAAAGTGATTCTTGCTAATTGATTCCATGAATTGCCGAGTTCGTTTTTTTTGCTGAATGAAAAATAATAAGCCAGTGTCGATAAAAGCGCCGCCGTAAATGATAAGATGACTAATATATTTCCGAGTACTCCGAATCCAAGATGTTCTCCTTGGTATTGAATGTCCATTTTTTCTTTTCTTTTAATTAGCTTGCCTTCCCACCATCAGCAGTCACCGCTTTCAATTGATCTTGTTGATTGCCGTTATATTTCGATGGACATTTCATCAAGATCTGATTCGCATGAAAATCATCTCCTGAAATTTTACCAACAACAACAATTTGTTCAGAACGTTCAAAATCCTGAGGCTTGCTGCCATTGTAAAGTACTTTTCTCTCCAATCCTTCATTGTCGATCAAATAAAATCCAAACAAATTGGCATTGACCTCCGGGTTATAAATAAAATCCTTTTCCTTGTTCAGCTTACCTACCACATGAAAAGTTTTCCCTTCATTCTCTATCGCTGTTTTAAAAGGTGCATAGGTACTCGAATTGCTAATCGTACTCACGATCACTGCGAGTGCAACCGCGATAACGACGATAGCTATGATGTGTATTTTTTTCATCTCTTTATAGTTTAGATGTTTTATTTCTTCAAGTCTTTTTCAAGACGATTTACTTTCTTGTCGATGCGAATCATGTAGAAACTGAGTATCGCCAATGAAGTAAATGCAACTGCAACTACCACATAAATTTTTCCTTCTGAGCGCATCACATCGCCCATTTCTACATCTTGAGCAAATGCAAAATTCATCTGCAAAATAATTAACAATAAACTTGCAATTATGTTTTTCATTTTTTTATTGATCATCTTTAATCCACTCTAATTTTTTAATTCGAACTCTTAAACTCATCATCCAAACTCCTAATAATGTCCATCCAAGAACAGCAGGATAAAACACCATGCGCATATTGGCATCCAAATCATATTTATTAAAACCAGGGTTTCCTCCTTTTCCCGGATGAAGTGAATCCGTCATCTTCGGCAAAACCATGATGAAGACTATCATCATCACGAATGCAAAGATACCATATACGGCTGCTAAACGAGCTCTTTTATGATCATCTTGAACGGCATTTCTTAGAATAAAATAGGCGGCATATATCAACAAAGAAGCTGCGGTTCCATTGAGTTGAGGATCATTCACCCATGGAGCACCCCAAGTATAATTTGCCCAAACCATACCAGTTAGCAGTCCGGCAATTCCGAAAACCATCGCCATTCTTCCGCTTTCTTCGGCCACCAAATCATGGTATAAATCAGATTTATTCAAATAGATAATCCCGTAAAAGGCGTTGCAAATCATCAAAACCAACATGGCCATCCACATGGTTACGTGAAAATAAAGATTTCTTATGGTCTCATTTAGGATGGGCATTCGTGGTACTTCGCCAACAAATCCTTCATAATACGTGTAAAAAAGTAAAAGGAGTGCTCCAATTTTCCACCACCAAGATCTTGCAATAGTCATTTTTAATCGATCAATTTAATCTCGCCAAAGGTAGGGAAAGAGGAGGAAGGAGAGCGCAACAATGATACTATTCAAGGCGATTAAAAGTAAAAAATTAGGTTGATTTACAGACCAATCCACTCCGCTAATGGCAAGATTTGAAAATTTGATGATTGTTATCAGCAAAGGAAAGAGCAATGGGAATCCCAATATCGCTACCAAAGCAGCCTGACTATGCGCTTTTGACACTATACCAGAAACCAATGTCAAAACTGCGGAAAGACCAAAGCTGCCTAAAAATAACCCGCCAATAAATTGCATTAAATTTTCAATGGGCAATGCAAAAAACAAGGAGAATGCAAGCAGATTGATAATTCCTAAGACGGAGAGCAAGAGGATGTTATAACTTGTTTTCGCAAGAATAACTATAGACGGATTAAGTAAAATGTAATGAAACAATTGAAGGCCGCGACTCTCTTGCAAGAAGCTTCGGGCAATGGCGTTGGTGGCCGCAAAGAGCATGATGATCCAGAAAAGAGCATTCCAGGTGATGGGATCCAATGCCGTGCGGTAACTGATGTAGGCAATAAAAATGGTCGCCAATGAATACACCAACAAACTCGTGAGCGCTTGCTTATTCTTAAACTCCAAACGAATTTCGTGAGAGACCAGCTTGAAGTATTGATTAAGTGCTGTATTCATCCCTGCAAAAATCGTTAATAATTTCGGAACCCAAGAAAAGATTATTAGATTTCGATTGAATTAGGAGGATATCGTCCACCTAATTCAATCGAAAACTTTGCACTTATCGTTGTATACTCAACTTCTCTACTTTAATTCCATTTTCGGTAGTCAAGCGAATGAAGTAAAACTGTGCCGTCAAATTTTTGGTGTTGATTTGTGTTTCGAAATTTCCATTCTGCACAAATTCGTTTTGACTATACACTACTTTTCCTTGTAAATCGAAAATATCGATTTGTGCTTTGCCTTGTGCATTTTTTATTTGCATGGTGAAAAGGCCATTGTTCGGGTTGGGAAGTATACTAAATTTAATTCCATTGCTTTCTACTTCTGATATTCCGGTTATCTGGAAGATGTATTTACTCGCAATGTCATCGGAAGCATTGGCATCATCTTGCGCTGTAATCATGGCGTGAATGCTGTAATCATTTTGTACAGACATATCAGCAGTTTGACTAAAAGTATATTCCAAACTATCGTTCGCATTGAATGTCATTTGGATGGTGTCTTTTTGCATCAAATTTCCATTGATGAAATAAGAAATTATCGGATTCACCAATGGCAAGGATCCATTGTTCTTCACCATGACTTTAATAATTTCATTGGCGCTTAAATTAGGAGCAGAGATCGGTGATGTAATTCGTAATGCCGCTGCATTGTGATAATCAGAAAATCCTTGTGCAGAATCACTGTTTTCAATCAGGTAGGCATGGATGCGATAATAAGGCTCTGTATGACTCCCTCCATTGTATCCGGTGTTCAATAAATTGGTGTACGATTGAAGCACATATCCAATGGTCGCATTAGTTCCGGGTGTAACGTTTAAATTTATGTTGTTAACATAAGGTGTTACACCTTGTCCCGGACACCATCCTGCTCTCGATAAAGTCCAGGTACCGCTCTGTGCAGAGCATGTATTTGTAGCACAATCCGTTTTCCAAAGAAAATGAGAAGCAGCAGGATTTCCATTTACATTTAATTGATGGGTTCTTTGTATAAACTCCGCTGCATTCAAAGTATTGCCTTGTCCATGACCTGTTATTGCCATACGAATAGATACATCAGCACTTTTTGCAGAAATCGGCAATACAAAGTTGGGAAGTGTATACGGAATTCCGGGATCACCATAAATATGATAATCTGTATTCCACAAAGCTGTGGTTTTCTGAAAAGGAAGAGCTGAAGGAGATGCGATGAATTCAAAAGTCACATTCAACAACCAACCAGAAGGTCCCCACACTTGAATGTACGATTGCAATTTTTGTTTTCCTACCAATAAACTTTTGAAATCCGTAACATCAATATCCCAAGGTCCGCAAGCTTTTCCGTATGGCGTTATGAATCTTCCCAATTCAAATTCTTGTCCTTCTCTGAAGATAGCAATTTTTCCCGTTTGATCCCAAGGATCGCAACCTGTTGCTGGACAAGCTACCGAAACATGCATCATGACCTGACTCCATTGCTCTGGGCCTTCCGGAAAAACAACATCTCTGAAATGAATTTGTCCATTCCCTGCAAAGTCATGTTGTACATTGTTAAATGCATTTAAGATATTGGATGGATTCGATTTGGTTAAGATGGTTTGTGTAGAATCATTTCGGATATCCGGGTCGTTAGGATATTGTGAAGCTATTCGAATATTCGCAGAATTCAATGGACTCAATTCTTCGACATTATTAAAGCTCAAGGTATAAATTTCATTGGGTTGTAAAGTGGAGAAGATGGTATCCGTATACACTGTTCCATTGTTGACGCTATAAGAAACCGGAATGGCACTCACAGCATTAAATCCTGTGTTTTTCACTTTCACTTTCACTCGGCTTGCTTTTGTAAATGCTGTAATTTTATTAGGTGCTTCCATTCCAATCACACTTACATCGTTATTAATTTTCTCATAACCGCTCAACCAGGCATTGGCCAAATTAAAATTGCTTAATGTTCCTTGATTGGCTCCAATGGTCGCATCGTTGATGGTGACATTTCCCAAGCCCTCATCCAATTTGTAATAGGCCACAAGTCCTGATTCATTACCGATAAATGAAGTACTCATGTTGGTGAGAATGTCATTCGCAGAACGAGCTATATCCCAAATACGCACTTCATCAATTACACCATTGAAATTTCTTCCTGTCCAGGTTGGTGAATCCCCAATTATTAAACTTGCTGGAGATGGGGAGATGGAACTCGCGTCAGATTTTGCGACTAACTCTCCATTGATATATAAAAGTAAATTATTACCGTCAAATACTCCTGCAACATGATACCATCTGTTCTTTAACATTAGCGACGCAGAAGAAGCAGATCTCCATGAACCATTATCGGCAACCGCGAATTGAATACTCCCATTATTTCCGCAACGAAGTACATAACCACTGTTTGGTGCAGATGCATCTTTAGCTAGAATGGTACCATCTGCAATATTATTTTTCCAAGCCGAAGCGTTGATCCAGGCTTCAACAGTTAGTGCAGTTGTTGGATTTATTTGCGCAGCATTTGGCATGATGATTTTATCGTCGAGGCCATCGAAGTTCACTCCGAAGTTTGTTCCTACAGCAAAATTGCTGACGATTTTTACCAAGGTATCATTCGTCGCTGTCACATCTCCACTTAAACTTGTATATGATTTAAAACTGTAGTTCTGAAAAGAAGAAAGATCGGCGGTCTGTGCAAAATTGTAAGTTGTGTTTCCAAATGGTGCTACGGTTCCACTAAATGTTTCGGTAACGGCAGCATTGTTTCCTACTTTATACGAAACAGGAAAATTGCTAAGTGGATTAGTGCTAAAATTATTAATAGATACACTCACTTGTTCTGCATTGCTTAAACCAAAGTTTGAAACAGGAGCAACCAAATTTGCGACTCCTACATCAGGACTACTTAATGTACAATTGTAATCGCCGCTTATCCAAACTGTAGAAACGGAAGTGCCTACTAACAATCCATTGTTCCCACCTACAACAGAATTGACGGCAGTTGTGGTTCCCACATTGGAATCTAATTTCCAATAGCCGGTAAGGCCCGGCTCAGTACCAATCAACGAAGAACAAATGGTACTTGTAATTTCAGTTTGTGTTCTTCCATAATTCCAAAAGCGAACTTCATCGATCTTTCCGCTAAAAGTTCTTCCCGCCCAACCCGGTGATTCACCAATTAGCAAAACGCCTGTCGATGGTATCATTCCGCCGGGAACGATGGTAAGCCCTCTCAATACTCCATTGATATAAACCATAACAGAATCTCCGGAAAATACTCCTGCAACGTGATACCATGTTCCTAGTTGCATGATAGGAGCGGAAGTAGCAGTTACCCAATTTCCGGCAATGCTTAAATTAAATTCGGCAGTGCCATTTTCGGCAGCACGCAAATCAAATCCATTGTTTTGTCCTGCATTGTTTCCCGAACTAATCACACATCCTTTGTAAATGGGCGTTTTCCATGCAGTGGCATTGATCCATGCTTCCACGGTAACTCCGGTAGCACCTTGCAATCCGGGATAAGCAAGTATTCGAACCTGGTCATTACTTCCATCTAAATTCAAATGATTTTGTGCAGACGATTTTACTACACTTAAGAGAAAAACTAAAGCAATGAAATAAGTAGTGCGAAGTTTATACATGATAATTTATTTTATGAGATTGATTTATTTTTGAATGATTAATTTTTTACTGATGTTATGTTGATCACGATTAATCTGAAGCATATAGATTCCATTTTCAATCTGACTAACATTTATTTTTTGACTGAGTTCGGTGCCTTCCCAACACAATATTTTCTTTCCTTGCAAATCGTAAAGAGTAATAGAGCTACCCGCTACATTGCTCAATGTAAATTCATAGGTACAAGGATTAGGAAATACTTGAACTTCATAAACTCCGTTGAGTTCCGGTGCACTTGTAATTACAGGACTGCTGCCTACACCAAAACTGTAAAAACCATCTTGCAAAGAAACTCCTGAAAATTTTACCACGGTTCCGGTGGCCAATAAAGATCCGGCGGCAGCAATAGCAGTAAAATTTTGATTGTTCGTTGTACGATGCAATAGTGTATAATTCTGTACGGCTAAATTTTTAGGCAATGAATCACCACCGCCTGAAGCATTTGAAATATTAAAATATAAATCAGAATTTACATTTCCTCCTTTATTTAAATTCCATTCACGACTACAACGATTAAAATCATTTGGAAAATTAATCGGTAACCAAGTAGCAGAAACACCTGCGGAATCATTATGACCGTAAACAGCATAATCAAAATTTTTCGCTTGAATAGAAGAAACGAGATTGAGTCCGTTAGTAGTGGTAGCATAATTATACAAGCTAGGATCTTTACCATACCAAACACCATTTACATCTATCATGTCATACATGGTAGAATTTCCAACAGCAGCATAGGAGGGAGACCATGACCAGTAATTCGCAGCTGAATTAATATTTCCAGTATTAGCATTTCCACTTACATCCGGCAAAACTCCACCGCTGCTTTGATTGAAGTCATAATAAGCCACAAGATTTTGTTCAGTTCCTAAAAGAGTTTTGTGCATGCTTGATTTAATTTCAGCTTGCGTTTTAGCAACACTCCAAATTCTTACTTCATCAATTTGTCCAAAGGTTTGAAAATTGCTTAAATCCCAAGGAGCAATGCCAATAATAAAAGGATTTGTGCTAGATGCAATCGCACTTGATGTAAGCGGTAAGCCTCCAACTTGTTCCCCATTGATATAACATAACATTTGTACACCGGATGCAAATGAAGTAGCAAAATGCACCCATGCAGAATCAATGGGCGTACTTCCACCCTGAATTGTATTTAATCCCGGATTCCATATTTCCGTATAATTCTGTCCTAACTGCGCGCCCATCAAAAATCCATTATTAAATGCAGGAGTAACTTTTCCCAATATCTTTTGATTCCAAGTGGAGTTATAAAGTCGAACCCATACTTCTAATGTCAATTCATTTCCGGTATTTAAAATGTTATTCGTACCGCAATCAAAATAAACGGGAGGTTGAGATCCTGCATTCCAGCTGGGGTAATCTACATAAAAGCTATTTCCGGCTGACGTTTGTGCAATTAACGAATGGAAATTTAAAGTGCAAATGAGTGTTAAAAGTATAAGTCTGTGATTCATATTTATGTTTATTGATGGATGATATTCCACTTTGGGATATCCAGTTGATAGTAAAAGTAAACTTTTATCTGCTAATTTGAGTCGATTTCATGCTTTGTTTTTATTGAGTCAATCGATTTTTGATTTTCAATATGTTAGAATTTTGTCTAAATGGAGAATTCCCGAATTCTGGAACTTCAAACAGTTACTTGAGCAATTCTAAAACTTAAAAATTCATAATTCATCGTTTAATTTACGTCCCACCAAACTTTTGTTCCTGCTATATCCGGCCCTTGATTTTGAATCGCCTGATTGTAGTGCGTGGAATTGAGATTGATTTCAGTAGCAGGGTAGGTCAAACGGTTGGGATAATTTGCAGAATTTATTGGAGTGTTGGCATAATCTTTTAAGATGGGAAATCCGGTTCTTCTATATTCAGCATAGGATTCATAAGCATTTTGAAAAGTAAATGAAATCCATTTTTGTGTGCCAATATTTTCCAAACTAACAGGTGCTACGCTAGAGATGTAATTTGAAATATCAGTACCACTTAAACTTGATCCTGTGTATGATTGCATATTGGCAGTAATTCCATCTTCATATAAAGTTTGCGCATTTCCGGGCCACCATCCTTTTAACGCAGCCTCAGCCTTTAAAAAACAAACTTCTGAATAGGTCATTAACACTCCCGGCGCTTCTTGTCGTATAAACCAGGTCCCTATTTTCGATATGTCAGAAGCATCGGTATTGTAATTGCTCCAGATGGAAGAACCGGCAGGCACCAAATTAGGAACACCTTCATAGTCCGGAACTCCAATGATGATGGATTCTGTAGTATATTGAGCAAATACTTTTAGTCGTGGATCATTACTCGATTTCAAAAGATCAATCAGGAATTTAGAAGGATATGTTTTGCCTCCGCTTTGTCCACTTTGAATGAGGTCATACAAAGGATTCCGAATTTCACCTGAGTAAGGGAAGTATGCATTTTCATTGTTATTTGAAATGAAATCTTCTTGTTGTAATAATGCAATCTCTGTTTGAGCAACAGTAGGATTTACATTGCTCATTCGTATTGCCAATCTTAAGCGCAATGAATTTGCAAATTTTTTCCACTTTAAAATATTTCCTTTGTAAATAGGATCTGAATTTCCCGGAAAAACTGCTTTTGTCGGATCTAAATTCGCTGATGCAATTTTTATTTCGTTAATCATGGAAGTGTAGATTTGCTCTTGCCGGGTATAGGCCGGAGAAAAGTTTAATTGACTCGCTCCTTGAAGTGCTTCTGAATAAGGAATGTCGCCAAATAAATCAGTAATCTGTGCAAATAAATATACTTGCCAAATACGTGAAATTGAATTTTTATTGATGAGATATGGATTTCCACTGCTCAGTTTTTGAACCTCTCTGGCATTCATTAAGGACTGTGCATATAGCTCATTCCAGAGAGCGTCTTTGCCGTCGTTGCTATCATATTCTCGTCCTGCTTGTTCACCGCCAAGCGTTGCGAATTGCATGTTCCAATTCATCAAGAGCCAATACTGCACATTGGCATTGGTGATATAACTTCCCATTCCTTTTACCACTGAATATGTAAATAGGTAATCAGGATTAACAAACGAAGGAGCATTGGGATTTACATTAAGATCATCCATGCTTTTTTTGCATGCCATTGGAAAAGTCAAGAGGCAAATACATACAGCGTATCGAAGGAATTTTATGCTGATCATAGTTAGAGCGAAATTTTAAAGTTAATACCAATACTTCTTCTTGTAGGCCATGAATAAATCTCATAGCCCTGACCGTTACCATTGCTGTAGGAAGATTCCGGATCAATGTTGGGGACACCACTATAGATGAGCCACAAGTTTCGTGCTGTTAAAGCTACGCTCAATCCTTTTAAATGCATTTTATTGCTGATGCGTTTGGTGAAGGAATAAGCAATCACCACTTCTCTTAATTTAACAAAGCTGGCATCGTAAATAAATTGCTCGTGTATCTCGTTGGTCCAGTTTGAAAATTGCCCCCAATATAATTCAGGATTGACATACACCGAATTTTGATTTCCGTTTTCATCAACTCCATCGGCTAAAAATCCTCCGGTGGCCATCCAATTTTCAGGTGATATTCCGGCAGCAATTCTATCTTCCTCAGAGGCATACCACGCGTCTCTTCCTTCCAAGGTACTTTCTAAATTACCCGAATAACCACTGGCGTACATATTGGTGCCACTAAACATTTCACCTCCTACACGGGCATCTACAAGAAAAGAAAAGTTAAAGTTTTTATATCGAATGTTGTTCTGTATGCCACCTGTAAAGTCCGGATTGTAATTGCCCAATACTTTCGCTTTTTCATCGCGAATGTATAAGCCATTTTCGTCGACTAATTTATTCCCGTTTTGATCGCGTTTTATGCCATACCCTACTATGTCGCCGTATTCATGGCCAGGACGTGCTTCAACAGTTAAATTCCATTGATAAAATAATTGATAGGATTCAAGTCCATCGGTAAGTGAGATCACTTTGTTTTTATTGTGCGCAAAATTAATATCGAAGTTCCAAGCGAAATTTTTCTTCTCTATGATTTTCGTTTTTAGCTGCAACTCGATTCCTCTGTTTTGAATCTCACCGCTATTTATTATTGCATTTACAAATCCGGAACTAGCCGAAATGCTTGCAGGTAAAATCTGATTTTTTGTAATGGAATGATAATAATTTATATCTGCAGAAATACGTCCATTGAAGAAGATCAATTCGGTTCCGAATTCTGTGCTGGTGGTAAGCTCAGGTTTCAAATTTAAAAGCGGTACCGAAGGGTCCAATTGATACATTGAGGATCCATTGAAAGATCCTGCGGCAGGATATGAAAAATTGGTACGGTAGGGATCGGTATCTCTTCCAACTTGTGCTACGGATGCTCTTAATTTCCCATAAGATAAAATTTCTTGACTGACATCAAAAGCCTCCGTAAAAATAAATCCGGAACTCAATGAAGGATAAAAATATGATCGATTGGATTTTGGCAAAGTGCTGCTCCAATCATTGCGAGCAGTAATATCCAAATAGAGCCAGGTCTTATAAGCTAATTGCGCAAACGAATAAAGGGCATTGGTTCTTGTTTCATTTAAATATGTATTTATCGATGGACGATTGACCGAGTTTTCAATATTATAAAAGTAGGGTATGGCCAGTCCGCCATCGGTACGTTCTTGGGTTTGTTCATTTCGTTTTTGCAATGAACTTCCTCCTAAGTTGAGTACATAGCTGATGTTTTGATTTAAGACGTTCTCATAGCTTAATAAAAAATCGCCTTGATACTGTTTGTAAGTCGACCAGTTACTGCTATAGGAACCCTGTGAATTAGAAATTCCATAGCTGGCTTCGCGTTCATTACTTCGTGTAAAATTAAAATCTGCATTGGATCGAATAATGGCTCTTAAATGCTCGTCCAATTGATAACTTACGGATGCGATGCCGATCAAACGGTCGCGGGTATCCGAATTTAATTCAAATTTACGATGCCAATAGGGATTAGTCATCCAGTTCCAATTGCTGAACCAGGTCATTTCTTTTCCGGTAGCGTCCATCATGGAATTTTCCAATGACTCTGCACTGATGTTTCGAGGCATCATAACATAGTTTCTGGGAGCACTGAAACTATTCGCTAATCCGAGGCGATTTTCTGCCACCTGATTGCTGTAGGTAACGGATATGTCTATGCTAATTTGTTTAGAAAGTGCAGCGTTGGTGCGAGCTGTGAAACTGTTCCTTTTTAATGTTGTATTCGGAACAATGTCCTTCGTATTAAAGTTGGTGGCAGAAAGACGGTAATTTACTTTATCGCTACCTCCGTCCAGAGAAATACTATTAACAGCAGTAATACCGGTTTGGAAATAAGATTTGTAATTGTTTGGTTGGGCATCGAAAGTCCTTATTTTTCCATCCCAATCACGAATAGTTTGCCCTTGCATCTTTGGACCCCAGCTTCCAAAAGCAGTTGCATTGGCAGAATTGTAAGTGTATATTCCATTCTGCAAAACCCAGGGTCCTTCAAATTTTCCGTTTCTGCCCGCGCCGTAAGTATCCTGAAATTTCATCTGAATATTCGCAGATTCTATTGTCGTGGAACTATTGAAATCAATACCAATTCCATCAGAAGCTCGACCTTTCTTTGTACTAATTACAATCACTCCATTGGCTGCCAATGATCCATAAAGAGCAGCAGCATTAGGTCCTTTCAACACGGTGACACTGGCAATATCATCTGGATTAATATCGCTTATTCCATTCCCGTAATCACGTCCTCCCCATTGCGTGGTATTATTAGAAGTATTATTTTCTATGGGCACCCCATCTACCACAATCAAAGCTTGATTAGAGCCGGATAGGGAAGTAACTCCTCTTAAAACTATACGACTTGATGAACCGGGACCACCTGTGGTAGATGTAATATTGAGTCCTGCCACCTTTCCTGAAAGTTGATTGATAAAGCTTGCATCTTTCGCAGTTTGCAATTCAATTCCTTTTATCTCCTGAACAGCATAACCAAGAGCTTTCTTTTCTCGCTCCATACCTAAAGCGGTAATGACAACTTCCTTGATGTTTTTCTTATCTGAATTCAAGTTTATTTCAAAGAAACTTTTATCAAGAAGTGCAATTTTTTGGGGTTCCATTCCAAGGTATGAAAAAAGTAGGGTGTCAAATGAAAGGGGAACGGTGAGAGTAAATTTCCCATTCAAATCAGTTACGGTACCCAAGCTGCTTCCCAAAACGATAACATTCGCCCCCGGTAAAGTACCTCCGTCATCGGCAGATCGCACAATTCCATTTACCAGCCGATCTTGAGCCTGGCAATAGTTAAAAATCAGTAGCAGAAATCCAAATAGTAGCGTGTTTTTTTGCATGCTGAAAGATAGTAGAATTTCTTTTTACGTTGCTTCACGAAAGATATTCTGATTTGAAAACTCAAAGAAAATATAATTTTTTACAAACATAGCAATTCAGAAATTAGAGAGCTTGCAAACAATTTGAAGCCCCCAAATTAATCCTTTCGTATATCTTTGAATGAAAATAGTGAATGAATAGCTTTCTATAAAATATGAAATTAGACATTTTAGCAATTGGCGCACATCCAGATGATGTTGAATTAGGTGCAGGTGGATCCATCTGTAAAGAAATTGCAGCAGGCAGAAAAGTTGGCATAATTGATTTGACGCACGGTGAACTCGGAACACGAGGTTCCGCTCAATTACGTGATCAGGAAGCTACTCAAAGTGCAAAGATGATGGGTATTGAATTTCGAATGAATATGGGATTTAAGGATGGTTTTTTTACTAATGATGAAACCCATCAACTTGCTTTACTTCAACAAATCCGAAAATACAGGCCCGAAATTATTCTGTGTAATGCTATTGCCGATCGTCATCCGGATCATGCGAAGGGAAGTGAATTGGTATCCGTTGCATGTTTTTTAAGTGGCTTGCGAAAAGTAGAAAGTGTATGGGATGGAGTGAAACAAAGTGAGTGGCGCCCGAAAGCTGTTTATCATTATATTCAAGATCGAAGATTAAGTCCGGATTTTGTCATTGATATTAGTGATTTTATGGAAGACAAAATGAATGCAATTTTACAATTCAAGAGTCAATTTTTCGATTCTGAATCTTCGGAACCGGAAACTGCCATTTCATCCAAAGCATTTTTAGAGTATCTTTATGGGAGAGCCATTGAAATGGGTAGACCTGCTAATTTTAAATATGCAGAAGGATTTACAGTCGAAAGAACACCAGGTATAGATACCTTCTATCAATTAAGATAATTTCAAAATTTTATTGTTTCAGTCTTTAATTTCCTAAAAGGGAGCAGGAATACCTTTGGAAAAAAATCATTAATTTGAATCACAAATAATTGTTCTTTCTAAATTCAATCAAAAAAACTAGTGTTAATAGTAATTATAAATTTAGAAATGCTTAAACGAAAACCTACTCCGTCAAGTACCTAAATAAAAAGGCTGCCTCGTTGAAGGCAGCCTTTTTTATTATTTGTATAGAAAATTACTTAACAACCATAGTGCGGGTAGCTTTTTCAGTACCAACAATAACTCTGTAAGTATATAATCCAGCAGAAAGATCGCTTGCGTTAATAGCAATTGTGTTCTGACCAGCTTGTAAATTGCTGTAAGAGTTAGTTTTTACCATTTTACCAACAACGCTGTAAACTTCAACTGTTACGTCTGAAGATTTTACAAGGTTTAAGTTAAATTGAGTCGAACCATTGAAAGGATTTGGGAAGTTTTGGCCTAGTGTGAAGCTAGTAGTAGCATCAATTTCGCTAACACCAATAATAACTAAGTTAGCAACGACAAAACCTGTTCCTGCATTTGTAAATGCAGCATCACAAAGTTCTAAACCATCAATGAATTTATGATCCACTTGATCAGCTCCTGTACCTCCGCTTAATTCAACAATGGAAACCGGAATTTTATAGCAACCAGCAGCTCCATCTAAAGCGTATGGAGAAACACTTCCAAAGATACATGCTCCGTCAGCATCAGAACCAGTAGTAAGGTTCGTTTCAGCTGTCCACAATCCAGTAGTTACGTTATAACCCATGCAATGAGCATCAGGGAATGAGTTATCTGTAGTACCGAAAACTGCAGTATCAGTATCAAAATAAGTGAAGAATACTTTAGAACCGTCTAAAGTACGAGTAGCTTGAGGACGGTTATCTTCATTTAAGATAACTGCACCTGCTCCATCTAGGAATTCTCCACGGAAAGTAGAAGGCTCAGCAATTAATTGACCAGTCCAATTTGCACCACCATCCGTAGTGTAAATATCAAATACGCCAAAATTCGTAGGACTTGAGCTAATTGAGAATGCTGTACCAGCGAGAACACCTACATCTACAACTAAATGTAAGTTGTTGTTAGCATCAACAATCATATCAAATTCGAATGCACAAGTGTAGGCAACTCCAAATTGAAAATGAGCATCAAAACTATTCATATCAAATGCAGCAACTCTTGTCCAAGAAGCACCATTATCAGCTGTTTTGTAAATTACAGGGTAAAGGTTAGAATCAGCTGCATCGGCAAATGATTCATGCGCTAATAATGCAATGTAACCAACACCGCCGGTACCCCAAGCAATGCTAGTAGAAATTAAGTTTTTGCTTCCGGCACCATCAACTGCAACAGGAGCAGCAACTTTATTATAAGTATAGGCATAGTCACCTGCGCCCCAAACACCATTAGCAAGTAATAGTGTGTCACTGTAATCGCCTGAAACCTGATCGAAATAGCCATTGCTTACCCAGAATGAATTATTGTCACCATTTAAAGCTCCTCCGTCAGGAATTAGGAAGCCATTATTAGCATCCAAATCTTCAATCATTGTAGCAGTTCCACCTGTTAATGCAATAGAACCATGTGCATGACCTCCCCAAGCTGAATTAGCACCAGGACCGAAACCGGCAAGAGTAGGAGCAAAGTAAGAAACAGAAGCATTAGCAGGAACTGTGTTTCCAACTGGATTGTAAATCATAGCCTGAGGATAACGAGCGTTTGCTAAAGGCACTGCGTTTGTTCCATTAGAAGTGTACAACGGACCTTGATTGATTGACCAAGTAGCTCCACCATCAGTAGAATATCCATAACGTAGACATCCTGTACTAACATCACCGGTTACAGCAGGAGCTGAACGATAGCCCATGATAATACTATTAACAGATGGATGTGCAAATAAAGCTGTCTTTCCACCGAAAGCTGATCCATATGCATTTCCGGATTGACCAATTACGGAAACAGTAACTGCTTGCGTACTTGGACCTTTAACACCTTTACGAACTGCACTTACACCTGCTTTAACAGGAGCGTTTACTAGTTTAGTTTCACCATTTAAGATAATGGCTTTGTCTTTTAGAGACAAACCTTTTACAGACTTCGGCTGAGAAGGTGTTTGAGCCATAACAGATACACCTAATGTAAGTGCCAGGCCGCAGATTAGTAGTTTTTTCATCATTAATTTAATTTTAGTTTATAGGTTTATTTGGATTTTTGTGGAGGTAAAGATATACACTTTATTATAGTTTTAAGTTGGATCTATGTCAAAATTATTTACATCTTTTTACAAATATAAATTTTTTTGCTCATTTATATGTTTTTGTATGTCGCTTTTTTGAGTTCTCAATTCACAATAGGCTTACGAAATACTTATTAAGTGTTTGAAAACTAAAAGAATAAGGATGTTAATTATAGTCTGAAAGAAATATAATAAGCCACTATTAATAACAAACTATAAAAGCACCAAGCTTTAGTGGATAAGTATTGGGAAATATTAATTCGATATAATTTCTTGACATAAAACATCAAGATCAGTTTTTCTATAAAATAGGCCATAAGGGTGCCAAAGGCAATTCCAATCAGTCCGAATTGTAACATGAATAAATAACTAAAAGTAAAGTTCACAAACAATTCTATGAGTGCAATTTTGAGAATGATTTTATTTCTTCCGTGGGCTAAAACAATTGTTTGTGGAAATGCAACTCTGCTAATTAGAAGTAGAAGATAGGTATTAAAGATTGCTGCACTGGAAATAAATTCAGGTCTGAAAATTATTGGATATAAATAAGAGCTGAAAAAAACCAATATAATAGTAATAGGAAAAAGAAGGTGCATTAATTTTAATGATTCCTTTTTCAATGCATTCAATTCGAAAGATAAATTTGAAGGTGTGCTGAGTCGAGGAATAAATGCTGCGCTAAGAGAACTAGATAGCAAAACAGCTAAAGGCAATTCGCGAGCTCCATAACGAAATATAGCAAATTGATCACTACCAAAATGAGTACTTACTATAAAACCATCAATATATTCTGCGGATCCGGCCAATAGAAAACTAAATATTAAAGGTGAAGCGATGGTCAATTGCTGGTAAATCATCGCTTTATTAAATGAAAATTCGCATTCTTTTTTAATTAGAAAAATCAAATAAAGAACCTTAAAAAATGCCAATAAAATTAATCCATATAAACAAAAGTAAATATCAAATTCGGTAAAAAAAGGAATTGAAAAGAGTAACAAATAATACAGTAATTGGGTACTGCCGTAGATCAATAATTGTTTTGTTTTTTGTTTTAATAAAAAGATATGTTCTATTAAATAGCTAGGGTTATTTAATAACATATACACTAAAATGAGTGGGAAGATTTGCTCACTTCCTTCCGGCAGCAAACCAATAATAGCGTTTTTGAGTACCATCAGAATTAGCACTAGCAAGGTGTTTAATGCAATCAACAAAACTGTTGTATTATAAAAAATTCCTTTTTTGCCAGCGTTAAAATCAAGAGAATAAGTACTCAATAAACTATTTAGTATTCCTGTTACCCAGAAAAAACTAAATGCTCCGCTTATAAAAATCAAGCTCTCGTAGGAGCCAATATCTACTATTGAAACTTTGCCTTTTGACAACAATATTCCTGCAGAAAACACCGCAGCAAATCGAAGAATCTGAAAAGCCTGAAAGCCTTTTGTAATTCCCGGGTTTTTGAAATTGAATTTTATATTTGTCACTTGAGTTCGGGAAGTTTTTTTAGATGAATACGAAGGGAATTTCCGATGACAACCACATCTGAAAAAGCCATAGAAAAAGCAGCCAGCATTGGATTTAAATATCCCATCGCCGCCAAGGGTATAGCCACCACGTTATAAGCCAATGCCCAAAATAAATTTTGACGTATGGTCTGCATCGTTTCACCGGAAATAGAGTAGGCGAGAGCTAATCCATTTAATTCACGTTTACTTAATAGAATAATATCTGCGGATTGAATAGCTATCTGAGTTCCTGAATTAACAGCAATACCAACTTCCGCAATGGCCAAAGCCGGCGCATCATTTATTCCATCACCTACCATTGCTGTTGAGCCTAAACGCTGAAATTTTTCAATGATTTCAACTTTATTTTGAGGCAATTGTTCTGAATATATTTCATCTACACCAAGTGTACTTCCAACAGAATCGCAAATAGATTTTTTGTCCCCACTAAGTAAAATTGTACGGATTCCTTTTGTTGCAAAATAGCTTAACAACGCTTTAGCATCTTCCCGAATCGAATCTTCAAAATCGATGTAAGCAAGCACCTGATCGTTTTTAGAAACATACACCTGATGTCCGGATAAAGGGGAACCCATCCCCGCAAATTTTTCAGACCCAATCCTGTAAAGACTTCCTTCTTTGTCGCTGGCAATTATTCCTTCTCCCGGAAGTTCTTTAATATCAGAAAATAGAATGGGAAATGATCTGGATTCGGAAAATTTAAGTGTCAATAATTTTGCATAAGGATGATTGGAATAGCGTTCAAGTGATCCAAGTAAAAAGTCTACCATCGATTTATCTCCTAAATATTTGATAGCTTTTAAGCTTATCTTTCCTTTTGTTAAAGTCCCGGTTTTATCAAAAATAATATGTTTTACTCCTGCAAAGCGTTCTAATGTATCTCCACCTTTTACCAATACACCACTTCGTGCAGCTCTACCAATTCCAACCGCCACCGCAGTAGGGGTAGCTAAACCCATCGCACAAGGACAAGAAATCACTAATACAGCTATGCTTCTTAATAAAGAGTCAGTAGTATTTATATTGAAATAAAAATAGGAAAGTAGAAATGTTAAAATAGAAATTAGGATAACAATCGGCACAAACCACGAACTAACCACATCGCCTAATCGCTGAATATTTGGTTTTCTTAACGATGAACTTTTGACGATGTCAATCATTTTACTTAACACCGTTTGATCTCCTGATTCCTTTACGATCACTTTAATATAACCACTCATAACTATGGTTCCACTTAAAACTGAATCGTTAATAGTTTTATGTATTGGTAAACTTTCACCGGTCATCATGGACTCATCAATTTCAACAATTCCCTCGTAAATCATTCCATCGGCAGGAATTTTATCGCCGGTATTCACCAAAATCAAATCATTTAACTTAAGTTCTTTTGCTAAAATTTCATTGGTAGTTTCTTTGTCACTTAAAGGATTTTCAATTCGAAATGCTTTTAAAGGTTGTATTTTCGTGAGATGGGTGAGCGCAAATTGAGTTTTTCGCAAACTTCTTTTTTCAATAATGTTACCCAGTAAAACCAAGGTGATTATGGTGGCTGCGGTTTCAAAAAATAAAAAATTCCCGATGTGTTCAGCATTTTTATGAATGAACCAAGCCAAACAGGAATAAGCAAATGCTGATAACGATCCTATGCTTATTAATACATCCATATTTAGATGTCCGGATTTGATGGATCCCCAAGCACTTTTACCAAAATGTTTGATTCCGATAAACATAACAGGAATAGACATTAAACACTGAAATGCAGGGTGATGCAATAGCGGAAATTTTAAAAACATATGTGCTATGAGAGGAATTGTGAAAAATGCACTTATAAAAAAGTACGCTTCTAAACTATTCCATTTAAAAGTTTGCTTTCTCGAGTCATCTTCTTCCTTTTTGGTGTTGGCAGTGTAGCCTAAACTATTTATATCTCGGATAGTCTTATCAATTGAAATTCCTTCAACCAATTCAAATTCAACTTCTCCGTTTTGAAAATCCACTAAAACATCATGCAAACCGCTTGATTCTAATTTCCTGCTTATACCTTGGGCACAACTTGCACATGTCATTCCTGAAACTGAAAGCTGAATCTTTTCTGCCATGCTGTAAAGTTAGTAAGCAATAATGAATTGAATAAAATTGAAATTGATTTTGGCAGCATTGTTCTAGTTAACTACATTTGCAGCCTTCAAAATGGTGGATGTAGCTCAGGTGGTTAGAGCGCTAGTTTGTGGATCTAGAGGTCGGGGGTTCGAGACCCCTCATTCACCCTAACCGGAATCTTAATTGGTTCCGGTTTTATTATATCTATTTGTTTTTGAAGCTGCTATTTGAATTACCTGAATTTGTTTATCTTTAGACGTATCATTCTTTCGCCTAAACGCTAATCTGTTTATTAGATTGTAAAAATTAATCCAGTATTTACAAGGCGGAAAATTATCTTTGTTTCCTAAAATAAAATTTATAAAAAATATAATATGTCCACAACTTTAAATCAACCTATCGGTCAGGAAAATTATGAACGCCAATTAACTGATTGGATCGAATTGGAAAAAGCAGCGATTGAATTGATCCATATTACCGGCGCACTTTGGTTTAACAAATCTGTTGAGCTTATTATTTTCAGAAATCAATTGGTAGATAGAAGTGCGAGTCAGATTTTGAATTTGCACCAATATTCAATTGATATTGTTAAAAAACCAATTTCCATCATTGATACTTTGATGCTTGCACGTGCAATCAATGAAATGGATTTAGCTCCATCACGTTTAGATATTGGTCGATTAACTGCCGAGTGGTTAGCAGAAAAAACGGATTATAGTGATGATGTAAAAGCTTTCCTCACCGGAAAAATTGGTGATTTCATTGGAAAAGATCGTCGTAAAATGGTGGCAAGAGATGTAATTCTTTATGGCTTTGGTCGTATCGGTAGAATTTTAGCGCGTGAGTTGGTAGGTCAGGCCGGTAAGGGCGAGCAATTACGTTTACGTGCCATCGTAGTTAGAAAGCGTTCGGATGACGATTTAAGTAAACGTGCCGAGTTATTAAGAAATGATTCTGTGCATGGTCCTTTCCCGGGAACAGTGATCGAAGACAATGAAAAGAATGCTTTGATTGTTAACGGACATACCATTTATGTTATTGATGCCCAGAATCCGGAAGATGTAGATTATACAGCATTAGGAATTAATAATGCATTGTTAATCGACAATACCGGTGTTTCTCGTGATCGTGATGGTTTAGGAAAACATTTGAAAGCAAAAGGAGTTGATAAAGTATTGTTAACAGCTCCCGGTAAAGGTGATATTCCAAATGTAGTTTATGGCGTGAATGAAAAGAATCACGATGCCGATGAAAAAATATTTTCTGCAGCTTCCTGTACTACCAATGCAATCGTTCCTGTTTTATCAGTTATTGAAAGAGAATTAGGAATTGAGCGTGGTCATATAGAAACTATTCACTCGTATACTAACGACCAAAATTTATTGGACAACTATCATAGTAAATACCGTCGTGGTCGTTCTGCTGCGATGAATATGGTAATTACAGAAACCGGCGCCGATAAAGCGGTGGCAAAAGTACTTCCGGTTTTAGCAGGTAAATTGACAGGTAATGCTGTTCGTGTTCCTACACCTGATGTTTCATTGGCTATCCTAAATTTAACAATGAAGAAAGGTGTAAGTAAAGAGGAAGTAAATGACATTTTGAAAGATGGTGCTCTTCGCGGAAACTTAGTTGAACAAATTCAATATTCCATTTCGAACGAATTGGTTTCTTCAGATTTGATTGGAAATCCATGTGCATCGATTGTTGATTCACCAGCTACGATAGTATCAAAAGACCAAAAAAGCATGGTGTTGTATATATGGTACGATAACGAATATGGGTATAGCCGACAAGTAATTCGTTTTGCGAAATATTTGGCTGATGTAATTCGTTTCACTTACTATTAAAATATTGATTTAATCAGAAAATGGCTATCCTTTTGGATGGCCATTTTTGTTTTTAGATGTACTAAAGAGTTTTGATACCTATTGCAATTTATTTCATAGAATACTTCATGTTTTGATGTATGAAAACAGAGTTTAGTCTAATCAATTCTCATTTTCACGCAAAGTCGCTAAAATGCAAAGCCCGATAGGTATCGGGCGCAAATTATTCATATAAATAAAAATGAATTCAAGAGAATAAAATTCTTACTTCCGAGTAAAAAATTGATTAATATAAAAATACATTAATACAAGCACGTTATTTAGTTTCGCAAATGATTTTTGAGATTCTCAAAACAGAAGTACGAAAAAAGAGCTTTTCATAAAGATGGACTTTTTTTATATAGATGTGGTTAAAGAATCTTTACATTTAATCGCCCAAATAGGATTTTAAAATATGACTTCTGCTTTTCTGTCGAAGTCGGCGTAATGCTTTTTCCTTTATTTGTCGGACCCGCTCTCTAGTGATTCCATATTTATCGCCGATTTCTTCCAAAGTCAATCCATGTCCGATGCCAATGCCAAAAAATAATTTTACGACTTCACATTCACGTTCCGATAAAACACTTAAGGAACGTTCAATTTCTTTACGCAATGAATCATTAATGAGTTGTATATCTGCTCTTGGGGATTCATTGTTTTCAATCACATCCAAAAGTGTATTTTCTTCTCCTTGAACAAAAGGAGCGTCCATAGAAACATGTCGTCCTGAAATGCGAAGAGCATCTGTTATTTTATCGATAGGCAAATCGGTGAGATGTGCAATTTCTTCGTAAGAAGGTTCTCTTTCAAATTCCTGCTCGAGTTTACTGAAAGCCTTACTAATTCTACTTAATGATCCAATTTGATTGAGAGGCAATCGAACAATTCGAGATTGTTCAGCGATAGCTTGCAAAATACTTTGCCGAATCCACCACACTGCATACGAGATAAATTTAAATCCCCGTGTCTCATCAAATCGTTTTGCGGATTTTATCAAACCAAGATTTCCTTCATTGATTAAGTCGGGTAAACTCAATCCTTGATTTTGATATTGCTTTGCAACCGATACCACAAAACGCAAATTGGCTCTAGTTAATTTATCAAAAGCAAGTTCATCACCTTCCCGAATCAAGCGTGCCAGTCGAACTTCTTCCTCTGCAGGAATCATCGGCTCTTTACTGATATCGGCTAAATACTTTTCGAGGGATGCACTCTCCCGATTGGTGATGGATTTACTAATTTTCAGTTGTCGCATATGAATTGCTTTTAAATCTGAAAATGTAGTGGCTGCTGTGTAAAACAAATATAGTAGAAATAAATCAGTAATAACAAAATCCTTGAAAATAAAAAAGGGACATTGCTGCATGTCCCCTTTTTTTATTTTTCGGCGTCAAATTACATGCCGAAGCCATAATAAGCTCTCATTCCATTCGGATAGATTCCTTCTATAAGAATTCCACCTTTTTTCGAGTTAAGATAATCGGTCAAATCACCTGCATTTTTCACCGGCAGATTATCAACCGAAGTGATAATGAACCCTTCTTTTATTCCTGCACTCTTTAACTTACCGTTTTGCAAATCTTTAATTTTTACACCACTCTTTAATCCAAGTTGTTCCATTTCAGTTTCGGAAGGAATTTCTAAAGTAGCACCTAGCATGGAGATACTTTCATTTTTAATGACTTTTGTATTCCCGTCTTTATTGCGAAGAGTTACAGCTAGAATTTTTTCCTTTCCATCGCGCATTACTGTCACGTCAATTTTATCACCCGGACGATAGCGTCCCACTTGTTCCTGCAATTCCGGCGAGCTTTTAATGATACTTCCATTGATAGAAGTAATAATATCACCTTCCTTAATCCCGGCAACTTCGGCCGCCCCATCTTCAGTAAGACCATTCACATACACTCCTTTTAATGATTTAATTTCCTTTTCTTTAGCAAATTGTGCATCCAAATCACGAATGCTTACACCTATAAAGCCGCGTTGAACCGCACCGTATTCCATTATATCGCCCACTACCTTTTTAACAATATTTACGGGTATAGCGAATGAATAACCAGAATAGGAACCTGTGTTGGAAGCAATAGCTGCATTAATTCCAATCAATTCTCCTCTTGTATTTACCAAAGCACCTCCTGAATTTCCGGGATTCACTGCTGCGTCGGTTTGAATAAAGGATTCAATTGGGAATTTCTGATTGGGCAAAATATGAATATTTCTTGCCTTTGCGGAGATGATTCCTGCCGTTACTGTTGAGGTTAAATTAAATGGATTGCCTACTGCTAAAACCCATTCGCCTACCCTTACATCATCGGAATTACCCCATGTGGCAAAAAGTAGATTTTTCGCTTCTACTTTTAAAAGCGCCAAATCGGTAGAGGGATCCGTGCCGATCACTTTGGCCGTATAAGAAGATTTATCATCTAATACAATATTGACTTCTTCCGCATTTTCAACAACATGATTATTGGTGACGATGTACCCATCTTCAGAAATGATAACACCTGATCCTGTACTTTGTTGCTTAGGCATTTCGCGGGGATTTGGATTTCCCCAGAAAAAATTAAATGGGTCAATCGTCTTATTGCCGTAATTATTTTGTCCTGAATACGTACTTGTAACGTGAACTACAGTGGGTACCGACAATTCCGCAGGAGCAATAAAATCAGTGGGTGCCGATAAAGGCCCGCTAAAGTTCACTTTTTGAAAAGAAGTATTCGGATCAATTCGATTAGCATGATTTGCAATTTTCTCCGAATTATAATAATTCATGATCCCGGCGCCCGACATGCCGGCAGCAAGAGCAAGGGCAATAAATAGCACACCTTTTATATTAGATTTCATAATACAGTATTTTATGTTTAATATTAATACGAGAGAGGAACAAAATTATTTTACGGAAAATGAAACCAAAATGAATTTAACAGGTTTTTAACTGTCTAAAACTTAAAGTAATAATAATTCGTGAGATTATTCAGGAAATAAAATTTTATTAACTTTACATCGATGCAATTATCCTTCAGCAAATACCAGGGAACAGGAAATGATTTTATTATTCTCGATGCCTGGAATTCAAATATAGAATTAAGCGAAGCTCAAATTAAGTTTTGTTGCGATCGTAATTTTGGAGTTGGTGCAGATGGATTGATGATAATTAAGAAATGTGTGGATGCAGATTTTGAAATGATTTATTTTAATTCTGATGGTTTACCGGGTTCTATGTGTGGCAATGGTTCTCGCTGTATTGTTCAATACGCTTTTACAAAAAAGTATATATCAAAGAAAACTCGGTTTTTAGCCACCGATGGAATGCATGAAGCAGAAATATTAGAAGATGCCCAGGTTTCGTTGAAAATGGGCAATGTAGATAATTTTGAAAAACGTGATAATGATTTCTATTTAAATACAGGATCGCCTCATTATATTATTGCAGTCAATGGAATTGAAAAATTTGCCGTTGTTGATGAAGCCCGAAAAATTCGTTATAATGGTGAATTTTCTGTAAAGGGAACTAATGTTAATTTTGTGCAACCTGAGGAAGATGGAATAAGCGTTCGTACCTATGAACGTGGTGTAGAAGACGAAACCCTAAGTTGCGGAACCGGTGTCACTGCTGTGGCCTTGGTGAGTGCAGATATTTTTCATTTGAAAAAAAACAAATCAGAATTAATAAATATAATAACACCAGGTGGGAAATTAAAAGTGAGTTTTGAAAGAAATCATATGGTTTTTGAAAATATTCACTTGATAGGCCCGGCTACTTTTGTTTTTGAAGGATCCATAAATTTATGATAAGAGGAATTAGTATATTACTGAGAGCGCTAGAGCCAAAAGATGTCGATTTAATGATGATTTTTGAAAATGATCCGGAAGTATGGCCGGTGAGTGGAACTGTAACGCCTTATTCAAAATATACGTTAGAACAATATTATGCAAATGCCACCCAGGATATTTTTGCTGCGAAGCAGTTGCGCTTGGCAATTGATGTGATTTCTGAAGTGCCCAATACGGATGTGACGATCGGATATATTGATTTATTTGAGTTCGATCATATCCATCGAAGAGCAGGAGTAGGGATTCTTATTGGCGAAAAAGATCATCGAAGAAAAGGGTATGCCACCGAAGCACTATCACTTTTAGTAAAGTATAGTTTCAATACATTGAATATGCATCAGCTCTATTGTCATATTGACAATAGAAATGATGTGAGTCTACGCTTGTTTTCTAAGGTGGGATTTAGAACGTGCGGTGTCATGCGTGACTGGATCGCCTATGATGGCGCATGGCACAACGTATCCGTATTACAGCTTATTCGACCTAGTGTAATTGTACACTCTTGAAATCAATCCGCAATGTAGGCATGTTGATGTTGCTACTTTTTCCGGTGGTGATGGTCAATTTGTATTGTGGAAATCCGAGTCCCAAAATTTATTCAACCGGAAATGAATACGCGAGTTTAAGCGATTCGGCAAAGTATGTTGGCATGCAAACATGTAACGGCTGTCATTCAGGAGTTCATGAAAACTTTCAACATACAGGCATGGGATTGTCTTTTGATACTGCAAGTAAATCAAAAAGCGCTGCGAATTTTTCTAATCATCCCTATGTGAATGATCCATTGAAAAATTTGTCCTATTTGCCTTATTGGAAGGGAGAAGAATTATTTTTTAAAGAATATCGAATAAATGGAAAAGACACCGTTTTCTTCAGAGAGGAAAAAATAAAATACATCGTAGGCTCAGGTCAACATACCAATTCGCATATTTGGGAGAGCAATGGATATTTATTTCAAGCTCCAATGACTTATTATACCCAAAAAGGGCAATGGGATTTACCTCCAGGATTTGAAGAAGGAAATAATACTAGATTCAATAGAAAAATTGGTTTGGAATGCATGTCTTGTCACAATGGATATCCGGAATTTGTGGAAGGTTCCGAAAACAAATTTAAGCTCATAAAAAACGGGATCGATTGCGAGCGTTGTCATGGTCCTGGCAGTATTCATGTACTGGAAAAATCGAAAGGAATTTTCATAGATACTTCAAAATCGATTGATTATTCCATCGTGAATCCTTCAAAGTTGCCCATCGATTTACAGTTTGATGTGTGTCAGCGTTGCCACATACAAGGCAATGTGGTATTGAACGAAGGCAAATCATTTTTCGATTTCAAGCCGGGAATGTCTTTGTCGTCGGTGATGAATGTATTTATGCCGGTTTATAAAAATAACGAGGAGCAGCACATCATGGCCTCACATGCCGAGCGTTTGAAAATGAGTAAATGTTTTTTAGTGACTTCTGCACGTATCGAAAAAGAAGGGAAGGGGAATTCCTTACACCCATATAAAAACGGACTTACCTGTATTACCTGCCATAACCCGCATCTGTCTGTCAAGAAAACTGATCAATCCATTTTTAATGGTGCTTGTATTAATTGCCATCAAACGAATAAAGATGTGCTGTGCAAAGAAAAATTATCAGTGCGAGCGTTGAAAAACGACAATTGCATTTCCTGTCACATGCCGCAACATGGAACATCTGATATTCCACATGTGAGTGTGCACGATCACCGAATTGGTATTCATTCTATGACCGAGCAAAATGTTTCACAAATTAAAGAATTTGTAGGTATCGCTTGCATTAATAATTCTAAGTCGCCGGATATTTCCAAAGCACAGGCCTATATAAATTTTGTGGAGAAATTCGGATTAGATAAAGCATTGTTGGATTCGGCATTGAAATACATCTCTTCTAATACGGATGCTGATTTAAAGAAAAACATACATCCCTTGATTCAAATTGCTTATTTGAAAGAGGATGCTTCTTCAATTCAAAATTATTTAAATCAATATCCCAAATTATTGGATGATTTAAAACGTAAATCTCTGGACAATAAAGACGCCTGGACATCGTATAGGGTAGGAGAGATCTTGCAAAAAATGGGTGATACAAAAAAGGCTATGTTGTGGTTTAAAAAAGCCTATGATTTAGCACCTTTATCAGCTGAATTTGGAAATAAATATGCAAACGCATTGGCGATAAGTGGAGCCAATGCACAGGCAAAATCTCTGTTTGAAAATCTCATCGTGGAGCATCCTTATTTTGCACCTGCATATTGCAATTTGGGATTTTTAGTTTTGTCTAAAGAAGGAAATATTCCATTGGCTCATCGTTACCTCGATAAGGCTTTGGCATTGGATCCTGATTATGAATTAGCCTTGTTGAATAAAGTGAGTGCTTGTATGGTAGAAAACCAAAGGACAGAAGCCAAACCTTATTTGAAGCGAATATTGAAAATTAATCCCAATCATTCACAAGCAAAAGCCTTGTATCAACAAATCAATTAATCACTCATGGCGAAGAAAAAAACTAAAATGAGCAGAGGATTTAAGCGCCTGATAACATTATTCGGCGCGGCTTTATTTTTCATTGCTCTTTTTTTTGGATGGTCTTATTACAATAAAATTTATGCTCCCAATATTAGTGACAACAAGAAAGATCAAATTATTTTCATTCCTACGGGCTCAGCAATTGAAGATGTAATTCAGATTTTGGAAGAAGAGCATCTCCTGATAAATGAAGCATCCTTTTTATGGGTTTCTGAAAAAATGAATTATACCCTTCATGTAAAACCTGGAAAATACCAATTAAAAAAGGGGATGAGCAATAAAGAGTTGATTGGATTATTGAGAAGTGGAAAACAAGTTCCCATCAAATTAACTTTTAGTAATATTCGCACCATTTACGATTTGGCAGGAGCGGTAGGAGGAAAGATTGAAGCCGATTCAGCATCTATCGCATTTCTTTTTAAGGAAAAAGAGTATTTAGAAAATTACGGATTAAACACCTACAACAGTTTATGTTTGATGATTCCGAATACATATGAATTCAAGTGGAACACATCCGCAGAAGAATTTTTTCAAAGGATGAGTGTCGAATACAAAAAGTTTTGGAGTGAATCGAGAAAAGCCAAAGCGAAAAACATCGGTCTAACACAATCTGAAGTTTGTGTATTAGCCTCCATCGTCGACAAAGAAACTCGCAGAAACGATGAAAAATCCATCATTGCCGGTGTGTACATGAATCGTTATTTAAAAGGATGGAAACTCGAAGCCGATCCGACTTTGGTATTTGCTTCCGGTGATTTTACCATTCGCAGAGTGCTCAATGAACATAAAGACATTGACTCGCCCTATAACACCTATCTCTACACGGGCCTTCCACCCGGACCCATTTGCATGCCTGCTATTTCCTCGGTAGATGCAGTTTTAAATTATCAAAAACACGAGTACATGTTTTTCTGTGCGCGAGAAGATTTTTCAGGCTACCACAGTTTTGCAAAAAATTATATTCAGCATTTAATTAATGCTCGGAAGTTTCAGAAGGAGTTGAATAGGAGGAAGATTTTGTCGTGATTTTTTTTAGGATACTAGATTCTCGATTCTGTATTTTTTTGTACAAGTGCCACTTTGAAACTTTGATAAGAAAAGTGTCAAGTAAATTTAGGCAAGTTTAGAAAATCCAGCATCCTGCATCGAGCATCTGATACTCTGTTGCGTACAAAAAATCTTAGTTTAACAAGAATCCCTATAGCGTACTAAAATAACATACATTTGCTGCATGAAAATTGGTATTATCAGGGAAGAGAAAGTGCCTCACGATAAGCGTGTTGCTTTAACGCCTTTGCAGTGCAAACAAATTTTAAATGATTTTCCGGATGTGAAAGTGGTGGTGCAGCCGAGCGATTACCGCTGTTTTACGAATGAAGAATATAAAATGCATGCCATTCCGATGGCGGAAGATTTGAGCGATTGTGATGTGTTATTAGGAGTGAAAGAAGTTCCGGTGGATCATTTAATCCCCGGAAAAAAATACATGTTCTTTTCGCATACCATCAAAAAGCAAAAGCATAATCGCAATTTGCTAAGAGCTGTTTTAGAAAAGAAAATTCAACTCATCGATTATGAATGTTTGGTTGATATACACGAGAATAGAGTGATAGGATTTGGACGTTTTGCCGGAATTGTAGGAGCTTATAACGGCATCATGGCGTATGGATTGAAATATGGATTATTCAAAATTAAACCAGCGCACCTTTGTCACGATAAAAAAGAAGTTTTTAAAGAGTTAGAGCGAATTAATATTCCCAATATAAAAATTGTTGTGACAGGCGGCGGCAGAGTAGCCAATGGTGCCATGGAAACTTTGGGTGTATTGGGAGTAAGAAAAGTAACCGCTTTTGAATTTTTGAATTACTCTTTCAGGGAGCCGGTGTACGTACAATTGCATTCTGAAGATTATTACAAACCAAAGGATGGATCGGAGTTTAAAAAATCGGATTTTTATAAGCATCCCGAAAATTTCGATTGCTATTTTGCTTCCGGGAATTCGTTTGCTAGCTTTTGTGATTTACTGATTCATTGTACCTTTTGGGATCCGAAAGCGCCGGTGCTTTTTACAGTGGCGCAAATGCGGAATCCTAAATTCAAAACGAGTGTTATTGCGGATGTGACTTGCGATTTAAATGGAAGTATTCCATCTACTATTAAAGCAACCACCATTGAAGATAAGTTTTACGGATATAATCCCAACAGCGAACAAATAGAGGAGGCTTTTGCTCCGAGTACGATTACGGTGATGTCGATTGATAATTTACCTTGTGAATTACCGAGAGATGCTTCGGATGGATTTGGAAAACATTTGCTGGAAAGAGTCGTTCCTTTTTTGGTGGGTGAAGATGATGGACTCATCGAAAGAGCAAGCATCGCTAAAGACGGCAAATTGATGCCACATTTTGAGTATTTGAAGGATTATGTGGCGGATTGATATTTCATTTTTAGCTTAATGTAGGAATTAGAATTAGGTTTGAATTTTAATTTTTTCATTTAGAAAATTCACAAAAAGTTTCACGCAAAGGGGCAAAGAAGCATAGTTCGCAAAGTTCTCTAGATTAAATCTCAAATAATAATTGGTTTTAAATTAAAAAAATTGCTTTTGTTTTCACGCAGAGATGCGGAGTTTTTTCAGAAACGAAAAGAGATGTAATTATGTTTCATGAGCATTCTATTATCAAAACATGACTGATTTCGTCTAAATTAAAACAATTGATCTTAGGTTTGTGTACAGTATTTCAATTTTCACGGTTTACAAAATATTCAAACTGCGTCTCTTCGACTCTGCGTGATACATTTGAATAAATAATCTAACAGATAGACCCAAAAACACATAAAATAATTTGACGAAATCCAGGTATTTTAAAAAATAAATTAAGCTTCCTGTGAAGCGGCTTCCTTAAGGATGGTGATAGTGTTGGAAGGGGAGGTGGAGCTGAAGACGGCATTGCCTGCTACTAAAATATCGGCACCGGCACGAACGAGCTCGGAAGCATTGTTTAAATCAACACCACCATCAATTTCAATTTTTGCTCCTGAGTTTTTCTGGATGATAAGATTTTTAAGATCGGCGATTTTGCTGTAGGTATTGCGAATAAAACTTTGTCCGCCAAAACCTGGATTCACCGACATTAAAACCACTACATCAATGGATGCAATCACTTCCGACAAAACCGAAACGGAAGTATGCGGATTAATGGCTACACCTGCTAAAATTCCTAATTGTCGCATTTTTTGAATGGTACGATGCAAATGTGTGCAGGCTTCGTAATGCACCGAAATAATATTAGCTCCGGCATCAGCAAATGCTGACAGATAAATATCCGGATTCACAATCATCAAATGCACATCCAAAGGTTTGCGTGCGTGCTTTTTTACAGCTTTTAGCACCGGAAAACCAAATGAAATATTGGGAACAAATACGCCATCCATCACATCCACATGAAACCAATCGGCTTTGCTGTCATTGATCATTTTAATATCTCTTTCCAGATTTCCAAAATCAGCAGAAAGAACGGATGGGGCAATTAGTACGGACATTTGTAGAAGGGCTTGAAGGCAAATTTCGGGAAAAAATGCGAGAATTTGATTTGTAAAGCTGAAGACAGCTAAAATTTATTTTTTACCACAGAGAGCACTAAGTTTTTTCATAAAGTTCACAGAGATATTCAACATTTCTAATGTTGCCTTTTTTATTTCAAATAGAAACAAATGCACTCTGTTATTCTTTGGGTTCTCAGTGGTAAAATTCAGTTTAAATGTACTCGAATAATTTCTTTATTTGATTTACATAATCCGCATTTACCTGTAGAATCTGTCAAATCCGTGTTCAATAATAACCAACTTTAGAATAGCCCTCAAAACAAAGATCCCTATGAATTGCTTCACAGGGACCTTTTAATAAACCCAAAATGCGTATATGTTGGCTATCCCAGATAAGTTCTGAGAATTTTGCTTCTTGACGTGTGTTTTAAACGACGTATTGCCTTTTCTTTAATTTGTCGAACTCTTTCGCGCGTTAATTCGAAACGCTCGCCAATCTCTTCTAATGTCATGGGGGAGTCGTTTAATCCGAAGTACAAACGAATTACATCGGCTTCGCGTGGAGTCAATGTGTAGAGAGCTCGCTCGATCTCTCTGCGCAATGATTCCGTGATTAAATTATTTTCCGGTGAAGGTGCAACATCTTCTCCCGGCATTAAATCCATGAGGGTACCATCTTCACCCTGAATAAGCGGTGCATCCATCGACACATGTCGGCCGGAGGAACGCATCGTATCCATCACATCATCTACAGAAATATTGAGAACAGTTGACAATTCCTCATTGGTAGGCTCACGTTCGAACTCCTGCTCTAATTTGGCAAAAGCACGATTGATTTTATTGATAAAACCGATTTTATTCAATGGCAATCGAACAATTCTTGCTTGCTCTGCCAATGCTTGTAAGATGCTCTGACGAATCCACCATACGGCGTAGGAAATGAATTTAAAACCACGTGTTTCATCAAAACGTTGCGCTGCTTTTATCAATCCTAAATTGCCTTCATTAATCAAATCACCTAAAGTCAATCCCTGATTTTGATATTGCTTCGCTACTGATACTACAAAACGTAAATTTGCCTTCGTTAAACGTTCCAAAGCAGTGCGATCGCCTTCTTTAATACGACGCGCTAAATCTACTTCTTCCTCCGGCTTCAGTAATTCTACTTTTCCGATCTCTTGTAAATATTTGTCGAGTGATGCCGTTTCACGATTCGTTACCTGCTTGGTAATTTTGAGTTGTCTCATTGTTTCTTTAAATGATTATGGCTTCGTAACGAAAGCTTCAAAGAGCAGGTTGCAAATGCATTTATTCGTCTTGTGATGTGGGTGTAAGGTATGGGGAACAATTCGCATTCGCATTAAAATAGTTTCAAAAAATTGAAAATAAATTGTTTTCATTACATCTCAAAAAAAAGCATCTAAAAAATGAAATCCTGCCATAAATGACAGGATTTCAGTAAATTAATAGAATTTAAACTTACGCCTACTCAGCACCAGGAGCTACTCTTTCTGCACGATTTGCAGTCAAAACCTTACGTGACAAGCGATACTTGCCTGTTTTCTTATCGATCTCAATTAATTTCACTTGAACTGATTCGCCTTCTTTGAAAACTCCATCCATAGAAGCCAAGCGATCGTTAGAAATTTCGGAGATGTGTAACAAGCCATCTTTACCCGGCATGAATTCTACGAACGCTCCGAATGTAGTAATGGTTTTTACTTTTCCCTCGTACACTTCACCTACTTCAGGCTCGGTAACGATTCCCTTGATGCGCGCTAAAGCCGCTTCGATACATGCTTTATCCGGAGATGCAATTTCTACCAATCCTTCGTTATTCACTTCTTCAATGGTAATGGTAGTACCTGTCATACGTTGAATTTCCTGAATGATTTTTCCTCCAGGTCCGATGATAGCTCCAATGTATTCTTTCGCTACACGTAACTTAACAATACGCGGTGCATGTGGTTTGTAATCATCAGCAGGAGCAGCGATAGTCTTGTTCATTTCGCCAAGGATATGTAAACGTCCGGCACGCGCTTGATTCAAAGCTTCCATTAATATTTCATACGGAAGACCATCTACCTTTAAGTCCATCTGACAAGCACAAATACCTTTTTCAGTACCTGTAACTTTGAAATCCATATCGCCTAAATGATCTTCATCGCCTAAGATATCACTCAACACAGCGAAGTTTCCTTTTCCGTCGGTGATAAGTCCCATTGCAATTCCTGAGATGGCGGCCTTCATCTTAATACCCGCATCCATTAAAGATTGACTTGCGGCGCAAACCGTAGCCATAGAAGAAGAACCGTTCGACTCTAAAATATCAGAAACGATACGAATAGTATAGGGATTGTTTTCCGGATCAGGCAATACCTGACGGATAGAACGATGAGCTAAATTACCATGACCAATTTCACGACGACTAGTTCCGCGATTAGGCTTTACTTCGCCAGTACTAAAACCGGGAAAATTATAATGCAACATAAAATTACTGTTGCCTTTGAACATCGCTTGATCGATCATTTGCTCGTCCAATTTAGTTCCTAAAGTTACTGATGTCAATGACTGAGTTTCTCCGCGAGTAAATAACGCTGATCCATGCGCAGAAGGCAGGTAACCGATTTCACTCCAGATAGGACGAATGTCGGTAAGACCACGACCATCTAAACGAATACGCTCTTTCAAAATCATATCACGCATCGCGTCATACTCCACATCGTGATAATATTTTTTAATCAATTTTTCCTTCGCTGCACGCTCTTCCTCAGAAACGGTTGCAAGAAAATCTTCCAATACTTTTTTGAACGCTACTTTACGCTCATTCTTATTTGGGTTGCACTGACGAGCCGCTGCATAAACGCCATCGTAACAAGCCTTGTTTACACGGGCACGTAATTCTTCGTCGTTGTTCTCATGGTTGTATTCGCGCTTCGTAACACCACCCATTTTAGCAACTAAATCTTCCTGTGCTTTGCATTGAATTAAAATAGCTTCTTGTGCTACTTTAATTGCTTCCGCCATGTCTTTCTCTTCCACTTCTTTACACTCACCTTCTACCATCAAAATATCTTTGGCAGTACCGGCAACGATCAAATCGATATCCGCTAATTTTGCATCGGTGATGCTTGGATTGATTTCGAATTTTCCGTTGATGCGACAAACGCGCACTTCAGAAACGGGACCATTGAAAGGAATATCGGAAACAGAAACTGCTGCAGATGCCGCTAAACAAGCGAGGCTATCGGGAGAAATCTCCATATCGGCAGAGATCAAGGTCACTGCGATTTGAATATCGGCGTGGTAATCGGAAGGGAAAATCGGGCGCATCGCGCGATCGATCAAACGACAAATTAATATTTCTTGCTCGGTTGGACGTGCTTCACGACGGAAGAAAGATCCGGGGATGCGACCTGCAGAAGCAAATTTTTCTTGGTAGTCGACAGTCAGAGGAAGGAAATCAACGCCATCTTTAGCATCCTGGGAGGACACTACAGTAGCGAGTAACATACAATTGCCCTGACGGACAACAACAGAGCCATGCGCCTGTTTGGCCAGACGGCCGGTTTCGATAGTGATCTCTCTGCCACCAGGTAGGGGAGAGGATACGATAATTGCTTTTGGTTGCATTTTTTTGACAGCTTTAATTATTTATAGAATATATATATATCTTAATAGGATTCCTCTCTTGAAAAAGAAGGATTTATAATGAGTATCTTTAAATTAGAACAAAAAAACTTTGTGAATGTTTTATGGTCTACATTAAAGACTAAAAATAAAAAAAGGCAATTCGAAGATTGCCTTTTTATGAGTTGCCTGCTCGAGGCTATTATTTACGTAGACCGAGCTCGCTAATGATTGCTCTGTAACGTGTAATATCAGTTTTGTGTAGGTAATCCAACAAGCTACGACGCTTACCAACTAGCATAATTAATGAGCGTTGTGTTGAAAAATCTTTCTTCTTCACTTTCAAATGCTCCGTAAGGTGGTTGATACGCTCTGTGAACATAGCGATTTGTGATTCAGAATAACCGGTATTGGTTTCTGAGTTACCGTGTTTTTTGAAGATTGCTTTCTTCGATTCAGCGTTTAATAACATAATAATTTCCGCGGTTTTAATTCAAGGAGGGCAAAGATAGGAAAGCTATTCTGTACCAACAAGGTTTTTTTCAATGTTTTTAACAAATCATTTTTTCTAATTGATAATTGTAATTCGTTGCAAATAAACGATTTAAAAGTTAATGAATTGGCTTTATATGGATCAAATTATAAAATGACATTGTTTCTAAATTCATTTTAAAAGAATAAAGTGCTTTAAAAGAACCAAATCCATAATATCATCAACATTAATCCTACTCCAAAATTAAGAATAACATTTTGAACACGGATTTGACGGATTTAACGGATTTTCGCTGATTTAATAATTAGTAAAATGTAGCGCTAGCCTCTGTGAAACTCTGTGTTTCCTTTCTGCCTTTGTGGTAAAAAAGGAGTTAATTATAAAGCTAATGATTTCTTTGCACCCAATGGTATAGTTATATTTAAAATTCTACCACATGAAAAACAATTCAAATAAAAATCCACCAATTCCTCGGGCTGTAGCCCGATAGCTAGCGGGCGCATACAAAGTCGAGGTCCATTACCCAGCAATTTGTCAATATTTTTTACGCTCATACCGTTTAAAATATCGATAATAGTTGATATATTTGAAATATGAAAAGGGCTACCGCTCTGAATACTATTAATGATATGCCTAAAGAATTTGAATTAGAAGAGCTTTTAGAAAGATTAATTGTAATTGAAAAAATTGACGAAGGTTTAAAGGACATCAAGGAA